>Ga0207657_10000410_pt1 | contig 45335 bp, 46 predicted proteins | sample KBSC33metaG_FD_184316 | JGI IMG/M metagenome (GOLD analysis project Ga0207657, IMG submission 184316) | Corn rhizosphere microbial communities from Kellogg Biological Station, Michigan, USA - KBS C3-3 metaG (SPAdes) (version 2) | ecosystem: Host-associated > Plants > Roots > Rhizosphere > Soil ... | reverse complement strand
GGCCGAGCCGACCTGGCGGAACTCCTCGAATACCGCGTCCTGATCCTCCGGCGCGATGCCGACGCCGGAGTCGGCGACCGCGATCTCGGCATCGCCATCGCGCACGCTGCCCCGAACGTCGATCGTCCCGCCTTCGGGCGTGAACTTCAACGCGTTCGACAGCAGGTTGAGCAGCACCTGCTTGACCTTGCGCTCGTCGGCGACGATCGTGCCGAGAGTGTCGTCGACGGTGACTCGCAATGCGATCCCGCGGCGCTCGGCGCGCTCCCGCACGAGCAGGAGCGTCTGCCCGATCGCCCTCGCCAGGTCGAACTCCGAGCGCTCGAGCTCCATTCGTCCTGCCTCGATCTTCGACAAATCGAGGATATCGTTGATCAGCGACAGCAGGTGACGTCCCGACTCCTGAATGTCGCCCAGGTATTCCGCCTGCTTGTCGTTGACGTCGCCGAACATCCGCTCCGAAAGAACCTCCGAGAATCCGATGATGGCGTTGAGCGGCGTTCGCAGCTCGTGCGACATGCTCGCCTGATCTCCGCCAGCTTGCGGTCGTTGATGTCGCTCAGCGCACCGACGACCCGGGTGACCCGGTCCCCCGCGCCGCGCACGCCCACGCCGCGATCAAGGATCCAGCGGTAGCCGCCTTCGGCATCGCGAATCCGGTACTCGTGCTCGAGGTGTCGCGCGTGCCCCTTGAAGTGCGCGACGATCGCCGCGCGGTAACCGGCGAAATCTTCGGGATGGATGCGGGCGTTCCATGCCGCCGGCGTCAGCTTGTCGCCGGCGAGTGCGAAGCATTGGCGCGCCCGCTCGCTCAGAACCAGCAGGCCGGGATCGATGAACCACTCGTAGATGCCTTCGAGCGCCGCTGACGTCGCCAGCGCGTAACGCTCCTCGACGTCGCGCGCGCGTGCCTCGGCGCGCGCAAGTCGCGCGGCAAGACTCTCCGGGTCGCCGCTGCGCGAGTTCTCGTCGTACGGCACTGCCTTCATCGCAGAGGATCCCGTGACGTGGCGGCGCTAGGATACTTCGTCGCGGCTTTGCCGGCTCGCTTCGGAAATCTAGAAGTAGGCGAGTAGCCGCCCGCAGGCGATCACGCCAATCCACAGCGCGAGCGAGAGCGCGGCCGCGATACGCACGCGGGCGGGCGGCGAGGCATCGGCGGGCCATGAGGAAGCGCGCTGCAGGACGCCGACGCGCAGCAGGGCGGCATTGGTGCCCGCGAGCAGGATCAGCGTCATCTTGAGCAGGAACAATGGCTGCGCAAGGAACTCGCTCGCGTGCGCGGTGAACATCAGCAGGCCCGAGCACGCGGCTACAGCGAATCCCAGCAGCGACCACGGGACGGCGTAGCCAACGAGTGCGGCGGCGGGAATGCGCCGCCCGGCACCCAGCAGCCGCAGATCGACGACCGCGATCGAGCCGAACAGAAGCGCGAGGCCGACGATGTGCGTGGTTTCGACTGCCGGATACGCCCACAGCGCCTCGCGCATGAAGCGGCCGAGGCCAGTCGCTTCGACGGCGTGCATGCCGGTCGGCATGGCGGGGAAATCAGCGGAGCTCGACGGTCTTGCCGCCGACCGTGATGCGCTCGGCGCGCATCTCCTTGGCCTTATTGCGATTCGGATAGCCGACGACCGTTGCCGTCGCGCCGACCTTCAGCGCCTCGCGCGACAGTCCGCGGTTGTTCATGCGCGACGGCGGCGCGAGCACCGCGATCCACGTCTTCGTCGGTGTCTTGAGCTTCACGTAGCCGTGCGGATGTTCGTAGCCGGCCTCCTCGATCGTGCCGGTGAGCGTCAGCATCTGGCCCGCGTCGTATTCGCTCCAACCGTGATGCGCGAATGCGAGCACGGGGGTCAGCGACCATGCGAAAAGGGCAAGAAGAAGGCGGCGTTTCACGATGCGGTCCTCCGGAAAGCGGACATTGCCATGAGTGTACGCGAGCACAGGGTCTAGAATGATCGAATGCGCCGCACCGCACTTCTGATCCTCGGTGCCGCCGGCGGGCTCGTTGCGCTGCTCCTGATCGCGGTCGCGATCGCCGTCGCAACCGTCGACCCGAATCGTTTCGTCGCGCCGCTCGCCGCGCGCGTCAAGACGGAGACCGGCCGCACGCTTGCGATCGGCGGCCCGGTCGACATCTCCGTGTCGCTGGAGCCGAAGATTGTGTTGCCCGACGTCTCATTCGGCAACGCGCCGTGGTCGAAGACGCCGCAGATGCTGACGGCGAAGCGGGTCGAGGCGCAAATCGCGCTGCTGCCGCTGCTGTCGCGGCGCTTCGAGGTGACCCGGTTCACGCTGGTCGAGCCGACGATCACGCTCGAGACGGATGCAGCGGGCCGCGGCAACTGGGAGTTCTCGACGTCGCCCGCGCCATCCGCGCAAGCGGGCGCGCAACCGGCGACGGCCGGTGCCGCAATCGGCGTCGGCAATCTGGAAATCCAGCGCGGCATGCTGACCTACCGCAACGGCGCGTCGGGAAAGGTCACCGTCGCGGCGATCGACCGCTTCAGCCTGCGCGCGCGCGACCTCGCCTCGCCGGCGGCCGTCGACTTCCGCGGCACCGTCGACGACGTGCCGGTCGCGCTCGAGGGCGAGCTCGGTCCGCCGAGCCAATGGCTGGCGCAGCAATGGCCGTATCCGCTGGCGCTGAAGGGCGAAGTCGACGGGCAGAAGCTGCGGATGACGACGAAGCTCGCGAAGTCGGGCACGACGACGACGCTCGACGATCTCGCGCTCGATTACGGTCCGATCGCGGCCAAGGGTCGCGTGCAGAGCACGACGCAAGGCACTGCGACGCGCTACGCGTTCGCACTCGACATCCCGGTGCTGTCGCTCGCGGCGCTTCCTGGCGCGAAGGCCGCGGCAAAGCCGAGCGCGGGCGGTGGCCCGCCGAAGACATCGGAGAGCGGCAAGGCGCCTGCACCGGCGGCACCGGACAGCCGCTTCGTCGTTCCGGACACGCCGCTGCCGCTCGGCGCGCTGGGCGCGCTCGACGGCGAAGGCACGCTTACGATCGGCGCGCTCGAATTGAAGAACGGCCAGAAGATCACCGGCGTGACTGCGAAGGTGACGTCGGCGGATACGAAGACCGGCCTCGACTTCGCGGCGAAGTCCGCGCTCGGCGGCTCGCTCACGGGTCAGATCGACATGGATGCGCGTCGCGCGGATTCGCCGGCCGTCCGCCTGCAAATCGCCGCGCAGGAGCTCGACCTGCCGAAGCTCGCGGCGGCCGCCGGCATACAACGCGACATTCGCGGCGGCAAGGTGCGCGCGATCGTCGACATATCCGGCCGCGGCACGACGCCCCACGCGGTCGCGAGCACGATGAGCGGAACGATCCTCGTCGTCATGGGACCGGCGACGCTCGCGCGCACGAGCACGCAGGAGCAGTCGGCGGCCTCGCAGGTCGCCGCCGCGCTCGATCCATTCCGCTCCGTGGACGTGGCCACCGAGCTGCGATGCGCGGTCGTGCGGCTGCCGCTCGCGAACGGCGTCGCCAACGTCGACCGCTCGATCGCACTGGAAACCGCGAAGATCGCGGCATCGGCCAGCGGCACGCTCGATTTCCGCAACGAGACGCTCGACCTGTCGGTCAAGCCGCAGATCCGCGAAGGCATCAAGGTCGACGTGTCGCAGTTCGCGAGCCTCGTGCGCATTCGCGGGCCCTTCGCCAAGCCCGCAGTCGCCGTCGATGCCGCGCAAACGGCACAGCTGATCGCGAAGCTCGGCCTTATCGGCGCGCAAGGCGGCGGCATCGAGGCGCTCGGGCGCGCGCTGATCGCGCCGGCCGGCGAGGCATCGGCACCGTGCGCAATCGCGCAAAGCGGCAAGGTGCCGCAAGAGGCGGCGCCTGCGTCACGCTACCGGCAGGCGGGGCCGGACGCCGGCCTGCCGAAGGACGTGGGACGGGAAGTCGGGAAAGCGCTCGGGAAGCTGTTCGGCCGCTAACCAGGGTCAGAGACGAATTTCCCTGCAAAGCCGTCGCGACCCGCGACGCCAGGTCTGGAAATTCATCTCTGAGCCTATTTAGCGCGGCGCGTACGGATGCACGGCGATCCAGTGCCGTGCGATGTCGATGCGCCGCGCGATCCACACGTCTTCGTGTTTCGCGACGTGATCGAGAAAGCGCGCGAGCGCGGCGATGCGCCCCGGACGTCCCACGATGCGCGCGTGCAGCCCGATCGACAGCATCTTCGGCGCGTTCAGTCCACGCGGATCGCCTTCGGCATGGAGCGTGTCGAACGCGTCGCGCAAATAGGCGAAGAACTGGTCGCCGCTGTTGAAGCCCTGCGCCGTGGCGAAGCGCATGTCGTTCGAGTCGAGCGTGTACGGGATGACGAGATGGGGCTTCACGCCGTCGTTCGTTTGCACCTCGGTCCAGTACGGCAGGTCGTCTGCGTAGCTGTCCGCATCGTAGACGAAGCCGCCGTGCTCGACGACCAGCCGGCGCGTGCGCGGGCTGTCGCGACCCGTGTACCAGCCGACGGGCTTCTCACCGGTTAGCCGCTCCATCATCGCGACGGCCTGCGCGATGTGCCCGCGCTCGGTGGCCTCGTCGACGTTCTGGTAGCTGATCCAGCGCAGGCCGTGGCTCGCGATCTCGTGCCCGTCCGCGACGCACGCATCGGCCACGTCGGGATTGCGCGCGAGCGCCATCGCGGCCGCGAATATCGTGAGCGGCATGCGGCGCGCCTCGAACAGCCGCAGCACACGCCACACGCCGGCGCGCGCACCGTACTCGTAGAGCGATTCCATCGACAGGTGGCGATCGGCGAACGCGGCCGCGCCGATGATCTCCGACAGGAACGTCTCCGACGCGGCATCGCCGTGCAGGACGCTGTTCTCCGCGCCTTCCTCGTAGTTCAGCACGAACTGCAGGGCGACGCGCGCGCCTCCCGGCCAGCGCGGATGCGGAGGCGTCGCGCCGTAGCCGCGCATGTCGCGCGGATATTCGGCGTCGGGCAGCGGGCCCATCATCGTCGTCATGTCGCTCGCAATGCGATCGACGCAGCATACAATGCCGCGTTCGCGGCGTGCAAAGGCCGCACGCGCTCACTCTTTTCGACCTCGCGAAATCCCGCCCCTCGAATCGCATGGAAGCCTATGCCGGCGAGTGGCTGCAACTCCTGATCCGCTGGGTGCACCTGATCACCGGCATCGCGTGGATCGGCGCGTCGTTCTACTTCATCTGGCTCGACAATCACCTGCTGCCGCCGAGCGACGCGCGCGATGCGCCCGACGCCGTGGGCGGCGAGCTGTCGGCGATCCACGGCGGCGGCTTCTACCACGTCCAGAAGTTTCGCGTCGCGCCGGCGGCGCTGCCGTCGCCGCTGCACTGGTTCAAGTGGGAAGCCTATTCGACGTGGCTCTCCGGCTTCGCGCTGCTCGTCGTGCTGTACTGGTGGCACGCCGACACGTACATGATCGACCGCAGCGTGGCTGCGGTCGCGCCGTGGCAGGCCGTCGTCCTCTCCGCGGTGCTGCTCGCCGGCGGCTGGCTCTTCTACGACCAGTTGTGCAAGCGCCTCGGCTTCGCGCGCGAGCGCGTGCTCGGGATCGCGCTCGTGCTGTTCTTCGCCGTGGTCGCGTGGGCGCTGTCGAACGTGCTGAGCGGACGCGCGATGTACATCCAGATCGGCGCAATGCTCGGCACGATCATGGCCGCGAACGTGCTGTTCGTCATCATCCCGGGACAGCGCCAGCTCGTCCTGGCGAAGGAGCAGGGACGCGTCCCCGATCCGGTCTACGGCCTGCGCGGCAAGCAGCGCTCGGTGCACAACAACTATTTCACGCTGCCGGTGCTGCTGACGATGATCAGCAACCACTATCCGATGACGTACGGCCATCCGCGAGCGTGGCTCGTGCTCGTGTGCCTGCTGCTGCTCGCGGCGTACGTGCGGCACTTCTTCAACCTGCGTCATCGGGGGCGCACCGTGTGGGTGATTCCGGCGATCGCAGCCGTCGGCGCGCTCGCATTGGCGGTGGCCATCGCGCCTGAGCGGCGAAGCGGCAGCGACGACGTCTCCTTTCGCGACGTCAAGGCCATCGTCGACGCGCGCTGCGTCGCATGCCATGCGGAGAAGCCGCGCCAGGAGGGGATCGCCGTGGCGCCCAAAGGCGTCGTGCTCGAGTCGCCCGCGCAGATCGCACAGAACGCGGCCGCGATCCGCCAGCAGGCGGTCGCGTCGCACGCGATGCCGCTCGGGAACCTGACGAACATGACCGATGACGAGCGGGCGCGTCTCGGCGCGTGGATCGACGCGGGCGCGCGCGTGGAGCAATAGCCCACCTGGCGCTTGCACGCAAAGTGATCGAGCTGCTGATCGCGGCGGCGGCGCTGGCCGCAGGCGTTTGCGCGCTGGCATGGTGGGCGCAGGAGCGCCTGATCTTCTTTCCGCAGCCGCTCGCATCGACCGCGCATTTGCCTGCGCGCGCGATCCCGCTCGACGTGGTCGCCGCGGATGGCTCGCGGCTCGCGGGCTTTCTCGTCCCCGGCGCGACCGCGCCGGCCCCCGCGGTCATCTACTTCGGCGGCAACGCCGAGGAAGCGTCGTGGGTCTTGACCGAAGCGCGCTGGCCGGGCGACTACACGCTGGCCGCCGTCAACTATCGCGGCTACGGCAAGAGCGAAGGCGAGCCCGGCGAGCGTGCGCTGACGGAGGATGCGCTCGCGATCTACGATGCGATCGCACGTCGCCCCGACGTCGACCCGCAACGGATCTTCATCTACGGCCGCAGCCTCGGCACCGCCGTTGCGGCTTACGTCGCGGCGGCACGGCCTGTCGCGGGCGTCATCCTCGCGTCGCCGTTCGACAGCCTCGTCGCCGTCGGCCGTCAGCATTACCCGTGGCTGCCGGTCTCGCTGTTGCTGCGGCATCGCTTCAACGCGGCGTCGCTCGCGCGCGGCATTCACGCGCCGATGCTCGCACTGGTCGGTGATGCCGATCCGATCGTTTCACCGGCGCGCTCGCGCGCGCTGTTCGACGCGTGGGCGGGCCCGAAGACGTGGCAGGTGATTGCCGGCGCCAATCACAACGATCTCGGTGCCCACACCGCGTTCTGGGACAGCGTCGTCGCGTTCCTGCGCGCGCGGCGTTAGCGCCGACCTGCCCGTCGCGGAAACAGCCTGCACCAGGCGACGACGAACGACGCTAGAAAAGTTTCTCCTGCACCGGCTCCCTGGCGAAGTCCTCCTCGGACGCGTCCGCATGCGGCGGCTCGGCTGCGGCTGCCGCCACCGTATCGTCGTTGGCGGCTGTGATCGTGACGGGTTCGACGAGCGCCGCGTCGTCGTTGCGCACGGCGTTGACCCGCGTGGACACCGGATAGATTCGCAGCGGGTCCGTGCACCCGTGGACCAGATCGGCGACGTCGGTATCCGCCGGGTCGAGCCAACGCGCGTAAGCGGCGTCGGGCACGATGACCGGCATGCGGTCGTGCACGCCGGCGATCGAGCGGGTTGCGGCGGTCGTGACGACCGCGCATGTGTCGAGCACGTCGCCTTCGGACGAAAGCCAACGCTCGTAAAGCCCGGCGAGGGCGAACGGCCGGCCATCCGGCATACCGATGTGCAGCGGTTGCTTGCCGGCCGGTGTCGCCTGCCATTCATAGAATCCGTTGACGGGAACGAGGCAGCGGTGACGCGCGAACGCGTTGCGAAACGCGGAACGCGACGCGAGCGTTTCGCCGCGCGCGTTGATCATGCGCGCGCCGATCGACGGATCCTTCGCGAAGCGCGGCACGAGCCCCCAGCGGACCTGCACGAGCTGGCGCCGGCCGTTCGATCCGAGTCGAACGATCGGCACCTGCTGCATCGGCGCGATGTTGTAGCGCGGACGGATGTCGGGCGGATAATCGAGGCCGAACGCCAGCGCGACGGCGGCCGGATGGCTTGACAGCTCGTAGCGGCCGCACATGCTATTCGGTGTCCGTGATCTCGTTCACCGGCGCGGTCAGCAGCCGCTGCGCGGTGTTCGCGACCTGCAGCGTGTCCCAGTAGGCGTAGGCGCCCACGGCAGCCGCGCCCGCGAGCGGAATCCAGCGGCCGGCGGCGTTGCCTGCAACGCGCTGCGAAACCGAGCGGCCGACGCCGCCGAGCGCGTTGCGCAGCGCGCCGCCGGAAAGCTGGCGGATGACGACGCGCTGGCTGCCACGAACCGCAACGTCGCGCAGCACCTGGCTCGCGGCGTGGCGAAACAGGCAATACAGCATGTGCGTGCGCGTGAGTTCGGCGCTGCGTCCGTAGACGCCGAAGATGTCGGCCACCATCTGCCGCTGCGTCTGCCAGATCAGGTAGAGGTCCGGCAGCACCGTGAGAAAGCCCAGCGGGCCGGGTGGCAGCGCGAGCGAGCCCGACAGCATGGCGGCGCGCTTCGCGGCGCGGCGCGCGATGGCCTTCGCGGCGTCGTCCGGAAGCTCCGCCCGCGCAGTGCCCGCGGCGGGTATGTCCGCCAGCACGCGCTCCAGCGCTTCGATGATCGGGCCGTGGCGATCGTCGTCGCCGGTTGCCGCCCGCCGCGGAACGAGGGGATTCTTCATCGGCTCCATATGGGGGCGCCTCGCGGCCCAGTCTACAATCCCGAGGACATTGGCATAGGGCTTCGCATGCAGATCGGCATCCCGCGCGAGACCAAGGACGGCGAGCGCCGCGTCGCGCTCGTGCCCGACGGCGTCCGGGACCTGGTCGCCGCGGGACACGTGGTCGTCGTCGAAGCGGGCGCAGGCGCGGCGAGCGGCTTCGCGGACGACGCCTATCGCGGCGCGGGCGCAGCTGTCGACGACGACGCCGCGATGATCTGGCGCTGCCCGCTGATCGTCAAGGTGAAGGAAGTCCAGCGGGGCGAGTACGCGCGGCTTTCGCCCGGCACGACAGTCTTCGGATTCGCGCAATTGAATCGCGACCGCGCGCTGCTCGCCGCCGTGCTGGCCGCCCGCGTCCGGGTCATTGCATTCGAGACGGTTCGCGACGTGCACGGCGCACTGCCGCTGCTCGCGCCGATGTCGCGCATCGCCGGGCGCCTCGCACCGCTCGTGGGCGCGCAGGCGCTCATGACGAGCGCGGGCGGCAACGGCACGCTGGTGACCGGTGTCGACGCCGTTCCCGGTGCGCGTGTGGTCGTCATCGGCGCCGGCAATGTCGGCGGCGAGGCCGCGCGCGTCGCCGCGCGCATGGGTTGCGATGTGACCGTCTTCTCGCGCGGGGCGGCTCGGCTCGCCATGCTCGCAGCGGGGAACGAGCGCATCCACACCGTGACGCTCGCCGGCGATCCCGCCGACCTGCACGATGCGATCACCCGCGCCGATCTCGTCATCTGCGGCGTGCTCGAGCCGGGCCGGTTGTCGCCGAAGCTGATTCCGCGCGACGTCGTGCGCGCGATGCGCGGCGGCAGCGCGATCGTCGACGTCGGCATCGACCAGGGCGGCGTCGCCGAGACCTCCCGGATGACGAGCCTGTCGCAGCCGACCTACGTCGAGGAGGGCGTCGTGCACTACGCGGTCCCCAACATGCCGGCGCTCGTGGCGCGGACCGCTTCGCTCGCGCTCGCGGCCGCCGCGCTGCCGTACGTGCGCCGCCTTGCCGACGGCGTCGCGCACGCGCTCGAGCACGACGCGGCGCTCGCCGCGGGCGTCATGGCGTGGGACGGCGCGATCGCGCATGCGGGCCTTGCCGCGGACTTGGGCAGCCGCGCATCGGCGGCCCCCTGGCGCGCGGACCGCGCCGAGCGCGCCGCCTGAACGCTCGCGCGTGCGCGTCATCGGCTTCGCCGGCTGGTCCGGCAGTGGCAAGACCACGCTGATCGAGGCGCTCGTACCGCTGCTCGTGGTGCGCGGGCTGAGGGTGTCGCTCGTCAAGCACGCGCACCATGCGTTCGACGTCGACACGCCCGGCAAGGATTCCTATCGTCATCGCGCGGCGGGCTGCACCGAAGTGCTCGTCAGCTCGAGGGTGCGGTTTGCGTTGATCCACGAGTTGCGCGGTGCGCCGGAACTGACGCTTGCGCAGGCGCTCGACCGCCTCTCCCCCTGCGATCTCGCGCTGGTTGAAGGCTACAAGCGCGCCCCGATTCCCAAGCTCGAGGTGTGGAGGGAAGCCGTCGGCAAGCCGCTGCTGCACCCGGCCGACCAGGCGATCGTCGGCGTCGCGGCCGATCCCCCGGGACGCCTGGCCACGCGCCTGCCGGTCTTCGCCTTGAACGACCCGGCCGCGGTCGCCACATTCGTATTCGAGCACGCCGCCGCCTGGCCGATGCCCGATTGACGGCGGGAACTTCCGGGGGTAGCGTGAACCTTGGCAACCGATTCCGGACCAAGCCCTGCTGCACGGCCGATCGTGCGTCGCAGGGGCGCCGTCCGGCAAGCCGCAGAAGTCGAGTCTCATGATCCGCAGAACCGCACTCGTCGCCGCAACTGTCGCCGCCTTCGCGGTTGCCCCGCCCGGATTCGCGCAGGAGAGCGCCGCCCAGCCGGCCGCGCAAGCCGCGGGCTTCTATGGCGGTGTTGCGCTGCGCAATGCAGGGGTCGAGTCGGCGGGCATCGACCTCGGCCGCTTGTCGTCGACGTGGGGCCGTTTCGCCTCGCCGATCAGCGACGATACGGCCGACCGGGCGCTCGTGTTCGGCGGCTATCGGTGGGCCAACGACGTCGCCGTCGAAGCGTCGTTCTCGACCGCCGACCGCTATACGCTGCGGCCGCTCGCTGCGACTGCCCCGCGCGGTGTCGGGTTGTCGCTCGGATCGACGCCGCCACTGGCCTCGCGGGCGTGGAACGCAGACGTATACACGACCTGGTCGTTCCAGAAGAGTTTCTCGCTGTACGGCCGGCTGGGCTATGCGCAAAGCGACGCGCTGCCGGCGTATGCGCTGGCCGCCCTGCCACCCAGCGAAACGCGGGCACTGCGCAACGGCGTCAACTACGGCTTGGGCGTCCGCTACGACGTGACGCCGGCGCTCGGTCTACGACTCGAATACGCCCGCTTCAGCCGCTTCGCAGGCGAGGCGGTTGCGGGGCCGCTGCCCGAGTCCGACCAAGTGCAACTCGGAATGCAGTTCCGCTTCTAGGTTAGTGCTTTAGCGCCGCTACGGCGCATTCCGAACCCGGCGCTCGCTGCGGCGTCGTACAATCAGATTCCGGCGCCCCGGATCGTTCGCGGGACGTCGCCCATTTTCCCTCGCCATGCAGCCAGCCTCGGTCGCAACGCTCGTCTCTTTTCGCCTCGTCTACCTCGCGCGGCTGCGCGAGGCGTTCGGCCGCGAGCGCGAGACGCTCGAGATCGCAGCGGACCGCCCGCTCACCGTCGACGCGATCATCGATGCGCTGCGCGGCCGCGGCGGCGCGTGGGCGAGCGAGCTCGCGCAAGGGCGTGCGGTGCGCTTCGCCGTGAACCAGCGGCTCGCGGGCCGGACGCATCCGGTCGCCGACGGCGACGAAATCGCGATCTTTCCGCCGGTCACGGGTGGATAGCAGGAGCCGATGAGCGCGACCGCACCGTCATCCGGGGATCTGCACGCGCCGGAACGTGACGGACGCGATCACGTTCGCGTGCAAACAGGCGATTTCGACGCCGGTTTGGAAATCGCGCGCCTGCGTGCGGGACGCGCCGACATCGGCGCCATCGCGTCGTTCATCGGCACAGTACGCGACGTCAACGACGCCGCCGCGGTAACGGGTCTCACGCTCGAGCACTATCCGGGTATGACCGAGCAGGCGCTGACGGACATCGTCGGCGAGGCGCGCCGGCGGTTCGCGATCCTCGATGCGCTGGTCGTCCATCGCGTCGGCGCACTGCGTCCCGGCGACCAGATCGTGCTGGTCGTGATCACGAGCGCGCATCGCGGCACGGCGTTCGACGCGTGCGAATACGTGATGGACATGCTGAAGACCCGCGCGCCGTTCTGGAAGAAGGAGCGGACGCCGCAGGGCGACCGCTGGGTAGAAGCCCGCGCGAGCGACGACGCAGCCGCCGGCCGCTGGTAGACGCGAAGCGTGTCCGCAACGGCGCTCGTCGGCATCGATTGGGGGACGTCCGCCGCACGGGCCTACCGGCTCGACGCCGGCGGCCAGGTCTTGGAGCGACGCGACCTGCCAATCGGCATTCGCCACGTTCGCGACGGCCGCTTCGACGCAGCGCTTGCGAAGCTGATCGCCGGCTGGGACGTCCGTGTCCCGCGCATCGCGTCCGGGATGATCGGCAGCCGCCAGGGCTGGGTCGAGGCGCCTTACGTCGAATGCCCCGCTTCGCTGACCGCGCTCGGCGATCGGCTCGCGCGTGCGCCGCACGACGAGCTCGCGATCGTGCCCGGCGTCGTCACGCACGATGCGGCCGGTATCGCGGACGTGATGCGCGGCGAGGAGACGCAATTGCTCGGCTCGGTCGGCCGCAACGAGCGCGTGCTCGCGGTGCTGCCGGGCACGCACAGCAAGTGGGCGCGGGTCGAGCACGGCCGCGTCGTGGACTTCACGACGTTCATGACGGGCGAGCTCTATGGCGTGCTGATCGCCCACAGCATGCTCGGTCGCCTTGCGGGGCACGAGCCCGGCCGTTTCATGCGCGACGCGTTCTCGCGCGGCGTCGCGCGCGGCCTCGCCGGCGGCGAGCTTCTGCACGACATGTTCGGCGCGCGCACGCTCGCGCTGACGGCCGGGCTGCGCTCGGAGGAGGTCGCCGACTGGCTGTCGGGCCTGCTGATCGGCCGCGAGGTCGGCGCGGCACGCGCCTGGGCGCAGCGCGCGGGCATCGATGCGTCGCACGTGCGCGTCATCGGCGCTGATGCGCTCGCCGACCGTTACGAGCTCGCGCTCTCCGATGCCGGCATCGTCGCTGCGCGCGGCGTTGCCGACGCGGCCGCGCACGGCCTGTGGCGTGTCGCGCTGCACGCCGGCATCGTCACCGCGGCTGTCGAGGCGTGAGCCCGAGGGGCCGCCCCGAGGGCGAACAAGTCCCGAAGCGCGTCAGCGCGAAGGGCGGGCCAATGAGCCCGAAGGGCCGCCCCGAGGGCGAACAAGTCCCGAAGCGCGTCAGCGCGAAGGGCAGGCCAATGAGCCCGAAGATTCGATGAATGAAGTGAATCTCGACGATTATCTGGCACCGTTGCCGCTCGTCGCGGTACTGCGCGGCATCACGCCGGCCGAGGTGCCGGCCATCGCGGGCGCGCTGACAGCCGAAGGATTTCGCGTGCTGGAGGTGCCGCTCAATTCGCCCGATCCGTTCGCATCGATTCGCGCGCTTTCCGCCGGGCATGGCGCGAATTGCCTGGTCGGCGCAGGCACGGTGATCGACGTTGCCGATGTCGCGCGCGTGCGTGAAGCCGGCGGGCGCCTGATCGTGATGCCGCACGCCGACGTCGCCGTCGTGCGCGAGGCGAAGCGGCACGCGATGATCTGCCTGCCGGGCGTCGCCACGCCGACCGAAGCGTTTGCGGCGCTCGCCGCGGGCGCCGACGGGCTGAAGCTCTTTCCCGCAGAAGCGACGGTACCGGCTGCGCTTCGCGCGTGGCGTGCGGTGCTTCCCACCGGTACGCGCGTCTTCGCCGTCGGCGGCATCCGGCCCGACAATATGGCGCCGTGGTGGGCCGAAGGCGCCACCGGGTTCGGCACCGGGTCGAACCTCTACAAGCCGGGCGCCGATCCTGCACAGGTGCGCGCCGTTGCCGCCGCGTATCGCAGCGGATTCGCCGCCTTGCCGGCGCGGAACCGCTAGGCCTCTCGGCGGCGCACGGAAATGCAGGCGTCCGCAACCGCTTCGCCGACCGACATCCTCGCGCTCGGCGAGGCGATGATCGAGTTCAACGAGGCGCGCGCGAGCGATGCGCACGCGTGGTTGCAGGGCTTCGGCGGCGACACGTCGAACATGGCGATCGCCGCGGCTCGCCTCGGCGCGCGCAGCGGCTACGCGACGCGCGTGGGCAACGACGCGTTCGGCCGCCGCCTGATCGAGTTGTGGAAGCGCGAGCGTGTCGCCGTCGACGGCGTGGCCGTCGACGCCGACGCGCCGACCGGCGTCTACTTCGTCTCGCACGACGAGAGCGGGCACGCGTTTTCATATCTGCGCGCGGGATCCGCGGCGTCGCGGATGTCGCCGGCCACGCTGCCGCTCGAGGCGATTCGCGCCACGCGCGTGCTGCACATGTCGGGAATCAGCCAGGCGATTTCCGCGACGGCGTGCGACGCGTGCTTCGCGGCGATCGACGCTGCGCGCGGGGGCGGCGCGCGCATCTCGTATGACACGAATCTGCGGCTCGCATTGTGGCCGCTCCCTCGCGCGCGCGCCGTCGTGCGGGAGACGCTGCGGCTCGTGGACTGGGCGTTGCCGGGGCTCGACGACGCGCGCCATCTGTTCGACACCGAAGACCCCGCGCGCATCGTCGGCATTTGCCACGATTTCGGCGCGTCGTGGGTCGTGTTGAAGCTGGGCCGCGAAGGCTGTGTCGTCTCGGACGGGCGCCGGCGCGAGCACGTCGCCGGCGTCGCCGTCGATGCCGTCGACGCGACGGGTGCCGGCGATTGTTTCGACGGCGCCTTCGTCGCCCGCATCGCCGCCGGTGACGATCCGTTCGCGGCGGCCCGCTTCGCGAACGCCGCCGCGGCACTCGCGACGATGGGCTACGGCGCAGTCGCGCCGTTGCCGCACGTCGCGGACGTCGAGCGGCTGCTTGCCGCCCAAGCGCAGCGATGACGATCGCGCAGACGTTTTGCAACGACATGCTGGCCGGCAAGGTCGCGCTGGTCGTGGGCGGCGGAAGCGGCATCGGCGCTGCGATCGCACGCGGGCTCGCCGACGCCGGTGCGGTGGTGACGGTCACCGGCGCCACGCCCGAGGAAGCAGCAGCCGCGCGCGCCGCACCCGATTTCGCCGGCCGCGACGCGATCGCGCTCGACGTGCGTGACGAGCGCGCGGTGCGCGCGCTGATTGACGACCTGCCGCGCCTCGACGTGCTCGTGAATTGCGCCGGGGTCATTCGCCGCGACGCCGAGCACGGACTCGCGACGTTCGAGGAGGTGCTCGCGGTCAACCTCACGGGTACGATGCGCTGTTGCTCGCTCGCGCGCGGCAAGCTCGCCGCCACGCACGGCCGCGACGGCGGCGCGATCGTCAATACCGCGTCGGTGCTGTCGTATCAGGGCGGTGCGCGTGTGCCTGCGTACAGCGCGAGCAAGGGCGGCGTGGCGCAGCTCACGAAATCGCTCGCGCTCGCGTACGCCGCCGATGGCATACGCGTCAATGCAATAGCGCCCGGCTGGGTGCGCACGTCGCTGACGCAGGCGCTGCAGGAGGATGCGGTGCGCAGCGACGCGATCGTCGCGCGCACGCCGCTCGGGCGTTGGGCAGAGCCCGTCGACGTCGCCGGCGCGGCGGTTTTCCTGTGTTCGCCAGCGGCGGGCTTCGTCACGGGAGCGATTGTCCCGGTCGACGGTGGTTATCTTTGCACGTAACGGCTTGCAAAAGACTGCGGCTTCCCCGGGGGATACGCCGACAGGAATCGCGAGGGGGTGGGGCACGGCATCGATTCAGACCGGAACGGAGGAGGGATGGCACTCAACACGGCAATCCGGCACCTGCAGCGCGGCGACTTCCAAAAGGCGCACGCGATCGTGCAGAACGACAACACGGAAATGGGCTACTGGGCACACGGTATCGTCCACATGCTCGAGGGGGACCTCGGCAACGCGCGCTACTGGTATCGCCGCGCGGGCCGGCCGTTTCCGCGCGAGCGCGACGCAAGCGCCGAGATCGACGCGCTCGTCACGGCGCTGCGCCAGCAGCAGGCGGCGGTGAAGACGCTCAAGGAGGCGGGCGGATGAACGCGAAGGGCCGCCCCGTAGCGGCGGTGGCACTGGCTGTCATCGGCAGCGCATCAGCGCGGCGGGTAGACCCGTGAGCGGCGCGCCGATGATCACGGCCACGCTCGGCATTCGTCCCGAGATCGCCGTGCGCGCGCTGCCCGACGACGAGCGCGTCTGGGTGCCGCAGGCGCCGGACGTCTGGTTTCGTCCGCTGCTTTTCAACACGGTGAGTGGCGGGTGGTGCAATCTCCTGCGCGTTCGCCGCTCCGGCGTGCTGTCGCGGCACCGGCATCCGATGCGCGTCGTCGGCTACGTGATCCGCGGCCGCTGGAAATATGTCGAGCACGACTGGACGGCGGAGGAAGGCAGCTTCGTCTACGAGCCGCCGGGCGAAGTCCATACACTCACGGTTCCCGCCGACTGCTCCGAGATGATCACGTTCTTCGACATCGAGGGCGCAATGATCTACGTCGATGCCGACGGCCGACAGGTCGGTTACGAGGACGTCCACACCAAGATCGCGATGTGCCGCGCCCACTACCGCGACGTGGGGCTCGGCGCGGATTACGTCGACCGGTTCGTCCGCTGAAATCCCTTTCGACCGGCCGCGGGAACGGGCTGGAACGCCGCTGATCGCGGCAGGAGGAGCTGGATGCTTGGCTTGGGTTCATGGCTGGCCGTCGGCGGGGGCGCCGCCGTCGGGGCATGGCTGCGCTGGGGTCTCGGCACGGTGCTCAACCCGGTGTTTCCCACGCTGCCGCTCGGCACGCTGGCCGCAAATCTCGTCGGCGGCCTGATGATGGGCCTCGCGATGGAGCTCGTGACGAGGCATGCGCTGCTCGGACCTGAGTTGCGTCTCCTGGTGACCACGGGTTTCCTGGGAGGCCTGACGACGTTCTCCACGTTCTCCGCCGAAATAACGACGCTGCTGCTGCGCCGCGAATGGCTCTGGAGCGTGCTCGGCATCGCGCTTCATGTCGTCGGCTCGCTGCTGCTGACCGTCATCGGCATTCTGATCATGCGCGCCGTGTTCGCATGGGGGGCTTCGTCATGAACGGGATGCTATTGCGCTTCTACGTGCACGAGAACCGCAAGCACGATCACGTGCTGCTCTACGAGTGGCTGCTCGCCGAGGCGCGCAAGCTCGGCATCCACGGCGGCTCTGCGTTTCGCGCGATCGCCGGCTTCGGGCGCCACGGCGTGATTCACGAGGAGCACTTCTTCGAGCTCGCCGGCGATCTGCCGGTCGAGATCGATTTCGCGGTCGGCGCGGACGACGCGGAGCGCCTGCTCGATCGCATCCGCGCAGAGCGGATCAGCGTGTTCTACGTCCGGTTGCCGATCGAATTCGGCGTCGTGAACGGTGACAGCTGAGGACGCGAGGGATTCTCGGAACGGACGCTGATGCAGGCGGATATCGCTTGCGCGTCCATCTGCGATGCGCTCGACCTGCTGTTGACGCCAGGACGAATCGTTGCGACATTGCGGCGTTAGAGGGATCGATATTGCGGAGGGGATATGTTCGAACAGGTGCTGGTCGCCGTCGACGGCAGCTCGACGGGGAAGCGAGGGCTCGAAGCGGCGATCGGGCTCGCGGCGGATCAGAAGGCGACGCTCACGATCCTGCACGTCGTCGACGCGACCGCGGGAACGGCGTACGTGGGCGACATGGGATACATTCCGGCCAATTACATCGACAACCTGCTCGACGACCTGCGTACGAACGGCCGCAAGGTGCTCGCCGCGGCGGAGGCGGCGGCCGCCAAGGCCGGCGTGCAGGCGAAGACCGTGCTCGTCGAGACGAAGGGCGGATCGATCGCCGATGCGATTCTCGGCCAGGCGCGCAAGCTGAAAAGCAGCGTCATCGTCATGGGCACGCACGGCCGGCGCGGCCTGCGGCGGGTGGTGATGGGCAGCGATGCCGAAGCGGTGTTGCGCGAGGCGCGCGTGCCGGTGCTGCTCGTGCGCGCGCCGGAGGGCAGGGCGCCGGCATCGCGTGCCCGAGCGCCCGCGTCGCCACGCCGCGCAAGCAAGGGCTCGCGAGCAACGTAGTCGCGGCTCTACCCCGATCGATTTCTCGCAAAGGAGTCCGAACGTGCATCACGCAATTCGCTTTCACGCGACCGGCGGTCCCGAGGTCATGCAATGGGAAGAAGTGGAGGTCGGCGAGCCCGGTCCCGGCCAGGCGCGCGTCCGCAACACTGCGGTCGGCGTCAACTACATCGACACGTATCACCGGGGCGGCCTGTATCCGTTGCCGCTGCCGAGCGGGCTCGGCAACGAGGCGGCGGGTGTCGTCGAAGCGGTCGGCGCAGGCGTCGACTGGGTGAAGCCGGGCGACCGCGTCGCGACGGGCACGGGCCCGCTCGGCGCCTACAGCACCGCGCGCATCGTGCAAGCCGACCGGCTCGTCAAGCTGCCGGACGGCATCGACGATCGGACGGCCGCTGCGATCATGCTGAAAGGTCTCACCGCGCAATACCTGTTGCGGCAGAGCTTTCCGCTGAAGGGCAGCGAGACGATCCTGTTCCATGCGGCCGCCGGCGGCGTCGGCCTGATCGCCTGCCAATGGGCGAGCGCGCTCGGGGCGACCGTGATCGGAACAGTCGGCTCGGACGAGAAGGCGAAGCTCGCGCGCGAGCACGGTTGCGCGCACACGATCGTCTACACGCGCGAGAACTTCGTCGAGCGCGTGAAGGAGATCACCGGCGGCAAGGGCGTGCCGGTCGTCTACGATGGCGTCGGCAAGGAAACGTTTCCGGCGTCGCTCGATTGCCTGTCACCGCGCGGAACGTTCGTGAGCTTCGGCAATGCGTCGGGGTCGGTGCCGCCATTCAACCTCATGCTGCTCGCGCAGAAGGGATCGCTGTATGCGACGCGGCCGACGCTCGTGAATTTCGCGACGGATCGCGCGTCGCTCAACGCGATGGCGGGCGAGTTGTTCGGCATGGTCCAATCGGGGAAGATCAAGGTCGAGATCCCGCAGACGTTCCCGCTCGCGCAGGCGGCCGACGCGCATCGCGCGCTCCAGGGGAGGCAGACGACCGGCTCGACGGTGCTGCTGCCCTGACATCTCCGGTGTCGGAGGTACAACCCCCAGTGTCGGAGGTGCAACCCGACACTGCGGGGAGTTGCACCTCCGACACCGGCAGTTACACCTCCGACACCGCTATCGCTTCGCCGGCTTGCGCGTCGCCTCGTTGACGAGCGCGCGGGCGGCATCGATCAGCTCCGATGCAGTGACACCGAGCGGCCCGATGCCCTCGGCCACGAGCGCATCCGCAGCCGCTCCGTGCACGCACACGCCGATGCGCATCGCCTCGTCCGCGGCGAGTCCCTGCGCCAGCAGCGCACCGAGGATCCCCGCGAGGACATCGCCGGAGCCGGCCGTCGACAGCGCGGGATTGCCGCTCGCGTTGACGTCGAACGAGCCGTCGGGGCGCGCGACAATGCTGCCTGCGCCTTTCAGCACGACGTGCGCGCGCAGCGCCGACGCGATATCGGTCGCCGCGCGCACGCGATCGGCCTGCACGGCGGGGGTGTCGGAACCCAGTAGCCGTGCCGCCTCGGCTGGATGCGGCGTTGCGAGCGTGGGTGCGCTCCGCCTGGCTACCGCATCGCGCAGCGTCGTGTCGACGGCAATGGCGTTGAGCGCGTCGGCATCGAGCACGAGCGGCTGCGGCCGGCCTGTGAACTTTGCGACGAGCGCGTGCGCGCGCTCGCTGGTGCCGAGCCCCGGGCCGACGACCCACGCGTCGTAGTCGTCGCCGACACTGGCGGCATCGCGCAGCATCAACTCGGCCGACGCCCAGTCGACGAGCGGCGGATTGCGCGCCGCCAGCCCGACGACGACGCGTCCGGCGCCGAGCCGGATCGCCGCGCGACCGGCGAGCAGCGCGGCACCGACGAGTCCCTCGCCACCGCCGACGACGCATGCGCGGCCGAACGTTCCCTTATGCGTCTTGCGCGTTCGCCGCGCGAGGATCGCGGGCAGCTCGCGTGCGAGCGGCCGCCATTCGAGCCGTACGCCGGTGGCGACGGCGGCCACGTCGAGCCCGAGGTCGTGCACCGACAACTCGCCGCAGTGATCGGGACCGTCGCCCGTAAGAAGCCCCGGCTTCAGCGCGATGAAAGTCGCGGTCGCGGCGGCGGCGATAGTTGGCGGATGCGCGACGCCCGTCGCGGCGTCGATTCCCGACGGGACGTCGAGCGCGAGAACCGGCGCGGCCTGCGCGTTGGCCCATTCGATCCACCCGTCATACGGCGACTTCACGGGACGCGAAAGGCCGATGCCGAACAGCCCGTCGACGATCAGCGCCGGCGTTCGAGAGGGCGGCGCGAGCATGAAGCGAACACCCGCAGCAGATGCTTCGGCATAGGCAGCCGCCGCCGCGGGCGCGAGGCGTGCGGGGTCGGCCGACCACACGACGGCGACATCGAAGCCGCTCGCGTGCAAGTGACGCGCGCACACGCAAGCGTCGCCGCCGTTGTTGCCGGGTCCGGCCAGGACCGCGACCGGGCCGCGGTTGCGCGCGAGCATCGCAGCCGCGATGTCCGCGGCTGCCGCGCCTGCGCGCTCCATCAGCGGCTCGTCGGCATGGTGGCGCTCGACGTCCCGGAGCAGGGGGAGCGACAGCACCGGCGCGAGACGATCGGTCGTGAGGTCGATACGAACGGGCATGTCCGATCCAGTTTAATCCACGGTGGCGTCCGTTCCGAGGGGGGCCGGCCGTTCGTCCTCGTGCGCGAAGCTTGGACATTCGGACCCGCCGCCCGTAGAATCCTGCCGCTACCCGCCCGGCGGGTCATCGGGCCGAAGGCCCCTACCTCCAGGAGTCCATTGCATGCGCACTTCGAATTTCACGCTGGCGTTCGCGCTGCTCGCTTTCTGCGCCGCACCGGCCATCGCCCAGGAATCGCCGACGCTCAAGAAGATCAAGGACACCGGCACGATCACGATCGGCCACCGCGATTCGTCGATTCCGTTCTCGTATTACGACGACAAGCAGAACGTCGTCGGCTACGCGCTCGATATCTGCATGAAGGTCGTCGACGCCATCAAGGCCGACCTCAAGATGCCGAACCTGCAGGTCAAGCTGAATCCGGTCACGTCGGCGACGCGGATCCCGCTGATCGCCAACGGCACCGTCGACCTCGAGTGCGGCTCGACGACCAACAATCTCGAGCGGCAGAAGCAGGTCGCGTTCACCAACACCTACTTCCTGACGGCGAATCGCTTCGTGTCGAAGAAGGCGAACAACTTCAAGACCTGGAGCGACCTGAAGGGCAAGACGGTCGTGTCGACGTCGGGTACGACGAACCTGAAGCAGATCACGGAGATGAATGGTTCGCAGAACGCGGGCATGAACATCCTGACGGCTAAGGACCACGCCGAGGCGTTCCTGATGGTCGAGACCGATCGGGCGAGCGCGTTCTTCATGGATGACATCCTGCTCTACAGCCTCGTCGCCAACTCGAAGGCGCCAGCCGACTACGTGATCTCCGCGGACGCGCTGTCGATCGAGCCGTACGGCGCGATGCTCCGCCGCGACGACCCGGGCTTCAAGAAGATCGTCGACGACGCGACTGCCAAGCTCTACAAGAGCGGCGAGATCAACTCCATCTACAAGAAGTGGTTCCTGTCGCCGATTCCGCCGAAGGGCGTGAATCTCAACGTCCCGGAGAGCGACGCGCTGAAGAAGGTGTTTGCGACTCCCACGGACAGCGGCGACCCGGCGCACTACAAGTAATCCTTTTCCGCATCGCTGCATCGCGCGGGGAGCTTCGGCTCCCCGTTTTCGCATTTGTATGGTAGGGTGCCGCGTCCGTTCTCGTCGCGTCGCCGGGGTCGATGAACTACAACTGGAACTGGCACATCTACTGGGAGCTCTCCCCCGACGGGCAGGGGACGTACTTCCACTCGTTGCTGGTCGGACTCGGCTGGACGCTCGCCACCGCGCTCGCCGCATGGATCATCGCGCTGGTGCTCGGGTCGGTGCTCGGTGTGATGCGCACGACGCCGTCGAAATGGGCGGTGCGCTTCGGCAACGCCTACGTCGAGCTGTTCCGCAACATCCCGCTGCTGGTCCAGATGTTCCTGTGGTACTTCGTGCTGCCGGAGGTCGTGCCGCGCGCGATCGGGACGTGGATCAAGCAGATGCCGCCGCCGTGGGGCGCATACGTTCCCGCCGTCCTCTGCCTCGGCTTCTTCACGGCGGCGCGCGTGTCCGAGCAGGTGCGCGCCGGCATCCAGTCGCTGCCGCGCGGCCAGGGGATGGCCGGCACGGCGCTCGGCCTGACGCTGTCGCAGACGTACCGCTTCGTGCTGCTGCCGATGGCCTACCGGATCATCCTGCCGCCGCTCACGTCGGAGTTCATGAACATCATCAAGAACTCGTCGGTGGCGCTGACGATCGGGCTCGTCGAGCTCACCGCCGCGGCGCGGTCGATGCAGGAGTTCAGCTTCCAGGTGTTCGAGGCGTTTACCGCGGCGACGACGATCTACATCCTCGTCAACGTCGTCGTGGTGTTCGGCATGCGCCACATCGAGCGCAAGGTCAGCGTTCCCGGCTTCATCGGCAAGCAGGTCGAAGTCCCGGCCGGCCACTGATGGCCTCGTTCACGATCCGCTCATAGGGCGCCGCCGTGCTCGGTGAGTTCGACTTCAACGTCATCGAGCGCTCGATCGGATACCTGTTCCGCGAGGGGATGACGTTCACGCTGACGCTGACCGCGCTGGCGATCACCGGCGGCATCGTCTTCGGCACGCTGCTCGCGATGATGCGGCTGTCGTCGTTCAAGCCGCTGTCCGTGGTCGCCGGCGCATACGTCAACCTGATGCGCTCGGTCCCGCTGGTGCTGGTGATCTTCTGGTTCTACTTCCTCGTGCCGTACATCGGCGCGTGGATCGTCCGCTCGCCGCAGCCGATCCAGGTGGGCGCCTTCTATTCGTCGGTGATCACGTTTACGCTGTTCGAGGCGGCGTACTACTGCGAGATCATGCGCGCGGGCATCCAGTCGGTCTCGCGCGGGCAGGTCTCGGCGGGGTACGCACTCGGCCTCAACTACTGGCAGACGATGGGCAAGATCGTGCTGCCGCAGGCGTTCCGCAACATGCTGCCGATCCTGCTCACGCAGTCGATCATCCTGTTCCAGGACACGTCGCTCGTCTATGTGCTTTCGATCACCGACTTCCTCGGCGCCGCGGCGAAGGTCGCTCAGCGCGACGGTCGCCTGGTCGAGATGTACCTGTTCGCCGCGCTCGTCTATTTCATCATCTGCTTCGTGGGCTCGCTGCTCGTGAAGCAGCTGCAGCGCAAGATCGCCATCGTTCGCTGAAGCCGACGCGCCGCGACCGCCCGTTTTTCGCACACGCCCGCAGGAAACCCGCGCCATGCCGATGATCGAGATCCGCGACATTTCCAAGTGGTATGGCAGCTTCCAGGTGCTGGCCGAATGCACGACCAACGTGGAGAAGGGCGAGGTGATCGTCGTCTGCGGCCCGTCGGGCTCCGGCAAATCGACGCTGATCAAGGCCGTCAACGCGCTCGAGCCGATCCAGAAGGGCGAGATCTTCGTCGACGGCATCAAGGTGAACGATCCGAAGACCAACCTGCCGAAGCTGCGCGCGCGCGTCGGCATGGTGTTCCAGCACTTCGAGCTGTTTCCGCACCTGACCGTGCGGCAGAACCTGTCGCTCGCCCAGGTGAAGGTGCTCGGGCGCAAGCAGGACGAGGCCGACGCGCGCGGGCTCAAATACCTCGAGCGCGTCGGGCTGTCTGCGCACAAGGACAAGTTCCCCGGCCAGCTCTCGGGCGGCCAGCAGCAGCGCGTTGCCATCGCGCGGGCGCTTTCGATGGACCCGATCTGCATGCTGTTCGACGAGCCGACGTCCGCGCTCGATCCCGAGATGATCAACGAGGTCCTCGACGTCATGCAGCAGCTCGCGAAGGAAGGCATGACGATGATGGTCGTCACGCACGAGATGGGTTTCGCGAACCGCGTCGCGAACCGCGTGATCTTCATGGACGCCGGGCACATCGTCGAGGACGCGGCGAAAGCCGACTTCTTCGGCAAGCCGCGCTCGGAGCGCGCGCAGCAGTTCCTCGCGAAGATCCTGCACCATTGAGGTACCGTCACTCTTTACGAAGAAAATCAGCAGCTTAGGCCTGATTGCGTATGATCTAGGCAGGTTTGATATTGCTCTCTAGCAGCTCGCAAATCAGCTAGCAGCGAAAGGGAGCATCGATGAAGCGTCTCACCGAAAGCGAGCTACGCAAGCTCGCCCGCGATCCCGAGCAGTATCGCCGCTCGACTAGCCACGCGAAGCAACGAGGGCTCTGCGCGCGGCCACAGCGTGAGGGCGAGGTCGCATGGGTCGCTCGTTCGCAGCGGCGCGGGTCGACCCGCGAGAAGGTGTTGGGCTACTGGCCGCGCATGGGCGTGGACGAGGCCCGCGCTGCATGCGCGACCTTCCGGCTCGAGGAACGCGGGATCAACGTGACCTTCGGCACCGCTGCGCAGCGCTACCTCAACGAGCAGGCGAAGGGGCTCGCCTCGCGCCCCCACGTCCGAGTAGCGCTGGCTCAAAATCAAGAATCGGGACCATTCGCGACGAGCGTTGCCCTTCCCGTTTCGGTAGACGTTGGCTTCATGGAGCGTCGTGCGGGATCGGGATTCGCCATGCGACGATCAAATTTGAGAGCTGGAGACATTCAATCCAACGTGGTACGTGCGGCAGCGTACAGACGACGATCGTTGGTCAGCGCATCTTAAGGCGGTGTAGAGGCTGCTCCCGACTGCGTGCTGGTCTGCTCCATATCGTTCCCTTGGACGCGTCGGAGCGCTTTTCTGCTTTTAGCGCTCTCGAGGGGATGATGCGTCGATTCGCCTGGTCCAGCGTTCCGTCACCGTCCTTCTCGGTTGCGCGCATCAACCGAATCATCATCGCATCGCGACGGAACAATCTACGCCACCACATTTCCGGCATGCTCTTATTCACCGGCGCTCATTTTCTCGCCGTTCTCGAAGGTGAGGAGGGAGACGTCAACGAACTTTGGAGACGCCTCCAACAAGACCATCGCCATCAAGATATGTTCAAAATCGCGGACGATGCCTGTGAAACACGCATGTATGCGCAATGGAAGATGGGCTACACGAACGATGCCAAGGTGGACGCGCAGATCCATTCACTTCGTGCGCTACAAACGCGCGTTGATGATGATCGTGCAGCGATCGCTCGAGACCGTTCGGGATGGGGAGGGATTATTCACCCGATCTTGTGCCATGCCGACAGCATGTAGCAGCGTTAGGCCCAGCGATTCGCAAATCGTGAGCCCGCGTGCAACGCTGAGTAGTGTCCTATTTAACCTTGATAGGGCTTTGGCGCCGGCTGCTCTCACTTCGACATAGAACATGCTGGCCAATGTGTGAGCACTACCGGGAAAAAGCTGCTCTTCATCAGCGACGATTCTTCAGTCGGCGCTGCGATCCGCCACGCCGGCGCGCAACCCGGCGACGGTCTGTTCATGATGGTCTGGGAGCGTAGTCTCTCGGCGGGCATCGCGCGACTGGGGAAGGGAGGGATCGATGCCATCCTGCTGGACTTGTATCTGCCGGATGGCGAGGGCACGGTTTGCTTCGACGAGGTCCTTCTGGCCGCCCGCAGTATCCCAATCGTAGTGCTGACCGATCGCGATCAGGAGGAAATCGCTCGCCAGGCGGTGGAGCGTGGTGCCAAGGACCGGATGCTGAAGAAGCACATCGACCGGTATTCATTCGGTCTGGTGCTGCGACAGATCCTGGCGCGCGCAGCCAGCGAGGACGCTTTGTACGCAGAGCGAGAGCGCGCTCGAGTCACACTCAATTCCATCGGCGATGCAGTCATCAGCACGGACCAGTCAGGTCGCGTTACCTACATCAATCCAGCGGCGGAGAAAATGACCGGCTGGTCACGCCACGAGGCGCGTGGACGGACGCTGACGGAAGTCTTTCATCTCCTCGACGGCGACACGCGTGAACCGGCACCCAATCCCATGGAACTGGCGGTCCAGAAGAATCAGATCGTCGGTCTCCCCCACCATGCCGTGCTGCTCCGGCCCGACGGTAGCGAATCGGCGATCGAGGATTCCATTGCTGCAATTCATGACAAGGACGGACAGATCACGGGTGCGGTCATGGTTTTTCGAGACGTCAGTGAGGCAAGGGCGATAGAACTGAGGCTTTCTCACCTCGCGCAGCACGATGGGCTGACGGATCTCCCGAATCGCACGCTATTGACCGACCGCCTCAGCCATTCCGTCGCGCTGGCACAGCGCCACAAGCGCCAGCTCGCGGTGCTGTTCATCGATCTCGACCGCTTCAAGCAGATAAACGATTCGCTGGGACACGCGGTCGGCGACAAAGTGCTGCGCGCAGTGGCGAAGCGGCTCATGGCCGTCGTCCGCGGTTCGGATACCGTGGGTCGACTGGGCGGGGATGAGTTCGTGGTTGTCCTGTCCGAGGTGGAAAATGCCCAGAACGCGGCGCGGCACGCTGAGCGCATTCACGCCGCGGTGACGGAATCGATTGCGATCGCGGAGCACGATGTGCAGATCACGATCAGTATCGGCGTCAGCATCTTTCCTGACGACGGCGAAGACGCCGACACGCTGATCACGTGTGCAGACGCGGCGATGTACCACGCGAAAGAGAACGGTCGAAACACCTATCAGTTTTTCACGCCCGGCATGAAGACTCCCCACGGTGCGCTGCAGCGCCTGTAGCGAATTAGGGCTTCACACTATGTGCCGTCGCCGTTCAGGCAGAACGTTCCGTGGGAGCATTACAACATGCTGCCACGTGAAGAGCGTGAATGGATGGATGCGCGAATGAAAGACGCCGGCGTGACGATCGAGCAGGTGGCATCCGGGCTTTCGTACCAGATGTTGATGTGCGCGCACCAGTTGCGCGAATGGATCGCGAAGATTCTGCACCACTGACGTCCGCCCGCCCGCCGGGTTTCCGCGCCGACGGCGCGGACGCTTCCACGGGGTCCCGTGAGAGAGCGCCGGCTATAATGCCGCGTGCCCGAGGTCATCGCTCTCGCCGGCTGCGCTGCGCTCTCGTCGTTCCGGATAGCGAAACTCCAAGCCGCGCTCGCGGCGGCGCGACCCGCCCACGCGATCGCGGGCATCTCGGCGCGCTACCTTCACTTGGTCGAGATCGCCCGTCCGCTCGGCGACGACGAGCGCGTGACGCTCGGGCGCCTTCTGACATACGGGTCGCAGGACGCGATCGCAACGGCAAGCGGAGCGCCGCTCGTCGTCGTGCCGCGTCCGGGCACGATCTCGTCGTGGTCGTCGAAAGCGACCGATATTGCGCACAATTGTGGCCTCGACGCCGTTACACGCATCGAGCGCGGCGTCGCCTACGATGTCGTCACGCGCGATCGCGCGAATCTTTCGTCCGACGATAGCGCCGCGCTGCTGCCGCTCGTTCACGACCGGATGACGGAGACCGTGCTGAACGATGCCGCCGAAGCGTGGCGACTGTTCGCGCACGTGGCGCCGCGGCCGCTTGCGACGATACCGCTGCGTGCGCAGGGCCGCGCGGCGCTCGACGACGCGAACGCGGCACTCGGCCTCGCGCTTTCCGAAGGGGAGATCGAATACCTCGCCGCGGCGTTCGCGCGGCTTGGCCGCGACCCGACCGACGTCGAAGTGACGATGTTCGCGCAGGCCAATTCGGAGCACTGCCGGCACAAGATCTTCAACGCGAGCTGGCGCATCGACGGCGAGCCGCAGGTGTTGTCGCTGTTCGACATGATCCGCGCCACGCACGCCGCGCAGCCGCGTGGAACGCTCGTCGCCTATGCCGACAACGCCGCGGTTGCCGAAGGCAGCGTCGTGGAGCGCTTCTACTCGGATGCAAGCGGGCGGTACGCGGCACATCGCGAGGCCGCGCACGTCCTGATGAAAGTGGAGACGCACAACCACCCGACCGCGATCGCGCCGTTTCCGGGCGCGGCCACCGGTGCGGGCGGGGAGATCCGCGACGAAGCGGCGACGGGCCGCGGAGCGAAGGCGAAGGCCGGGCTCGTCGGCTATGCGACGTCGCATCTGCGCATACCCGCGCTTCCGCAGCCGTGGGAAGCGGATCACGGCAAGCCCGATCGCATCGCGTCGGCGCTTTCCATCATGCTGGACGGGCCGATCGGCGCGGCCGCGTTCAACAACGAGTTCGGCCGGCCGAACCTGTGCGGCTATTTCCGCACGTTCGAGATCGAGACCGATGGTGACGTGCGCGGCTACCACAAGCCGATCATGCTCGCGGGCGGCGTCGGCAACGTCGCAGGAACGCAAACGCACAAGCGTCCGCTGACGGCGGAAACGCTGTTGATCCAGCTCGGTGGCCCCGGCATGCTGATCGGCATGGGCGGCGGGGCGGCATCGTCGCTCGCCACCGGCATGAACGCCGCCGATCTCGATTTCGACTCGGTGCAGCGTGCCAATGCGGAGATGCAGCGGCGCGCGCAGGAAGTGATCGACCGCTGCTGGCAGCAGGGCGAGGCGAACCCCATCCTGTCGATCCATGATGTCGGCGCGGGCGGACTGTCCAACGCGCTGCCCGAATTGATCCACGGCGGCGGCGTGGGCGGCGCTTTCGAGTTGCGCGCGATCCCATCGGAGGAGCCGGGGATGTCGCCGCGCGAGATCTGGTGCAACGAGGCGCAGGAGCGGTACGTGCTGGCGATCGCACCCGGCGATCACGACCGCTTCGCCGCGATTTGCGCGCGCGAGCGCTGCCCGTTCGCCGTGTTGGGGCGCGCCACCGAGGACGGCCGATTGGTCGTCGGCGACGGTCATTTCGGAAACGCCGCAGTCGACGTTCCGCTGGAGATCATCCTCGGTGCGCCGCCGCGGACGTCGCGCGATGCGACGCGCGTGAGACGCGACCGGCCGGCGCTCGACCTCGGCGGCGTCACGGTCAGGGATGCCGCGTATCGCGTGCTGCAGTTTCCCGCTGTCGCCGACAAGACGTTCCTCGTCACCATCGGCGACCGCACCGTTGGCGGACTGTGCGCGCGCGATCCGATGGTGGGCCCGTGGCAGGTGCCCGTTGCCGATTGCGCCGCAACGCTCGCCGACTACAGCGGATTCGCGGGCGAGGCGATGGCGATCGGGGAGCGGACGCCGATCGCCGCGATCGACGCGCCGGCGTCGGGGCGCATGGCCGTCGCGGAGGCGCTCACCAACCTGGCGGCCATGCGCATTCGCGACCTGACGGACGTCAAGCTCTCCGCCAACTGGATGGCGGCCGCGGGCCATCCCGGGGACGACGCGGCGCTGTACGACACGGTGCGCGCCGTTTCCGACTTCTGCATCGCGCTCGGCGTGTCGATTCCGGTCGGCAAGGATTCGCTGTCGATGCGCACGACATGGCGCGAAGGCGAAGTCGCGAAGGCCGTGACGGCTCCGGTATCGCTCGTCGTGTCCGCGTTCGCGCCGGTGGCCGACGCGCGCGCATGCGTGACGCCGCTGCTCGTTTCCGATCACGGCGAAACGGTGCTTCTGCATTTCGCCGTCGCCGGCGCACGCGCCCGCCTCGGCGCATCCGCGCTCGCGCAGGTATTCGGACAGCTGGGCGATGAGGCACCCGACATCGCGCGTGCGCAGGATCTCGCGGCGTTCTTCGGCGTCGTGCAAAGGCTGCACGCGGATGGGCAACTGCTTGCTTACCACGACGTCGGCGACGGCGGCTTGTTCGTCACGCTGGCGGAGATGGCGTTCGCGTCGCGCTGCGGGCTCGACGTCGCGCTCGACGTGCGGGCAGCGGATGCCCTCGCTGCGCTGTTCGCCGAGGAGGCGGGTGCAGTCGTGCAGGTCGCGGCGTCGCATGCCGATTCGGTGCTCGCCGTGGCGCGCGAGGCGGGCGTGGTGGCGGCACGCATCGGCGTTCCCGTTCGGGGCCCCCGTATTCGCATCCGCACCCGGGGTGAAACGGTGCTGGACGAGGCGCGTGCGGATCTGCATCGCACGTGGTCGGCCACGACGCATGCGATGCAGAGCCTGCGCGACAACCCGGCCGCGGCCGAGCAGGAATACGCACGGCTCACCGACGACGCCGATCCAGGCCTCGTTCCTGCGCTGACGTTCGATCCGCAAGACGACCCGGCCGCGCCGTTCGTCTCGCGCGGCGCGCGGCCGCGCGTGGCGGTGCTGCGCGAGCAGGGCGTCAACGGCCAGGTGGAAATGGCCGCGGGATTCACGCGCGCCGGCTTCGACGCGTTCGACGTCCACATGACGGACATCGCAGCGGGACGCCATGCGCTCGCGGATTTCGCCGGCATCGTCGCCTGTGGCGGGTTTTCGTATGGTGACGTGCTGGGCGCGGGCGAAGGCTGGGCGAAGTCGATCCTGTTCAATGGCGTGTTGCGCGAGCGGTTCGCGGCGTTCTTCGCGCGCGGGGATACGTTCGCGCTGGGCGTCTGCAATGGCTGCCAGATGATGAGCAACCTGCACGAGATCATCCCGGGGTCGGCGCATTGGCCGCATTTCGTGCGCAACGCTTCGGAGCAGTTCGAGGCACGCCTCGTCATGCTCGAGGTCGCGCGGACGCCGTCGCTGTTCTTCGCAGGGATGGAGGGAAGCCGCCTTCCGGTGGTGGTCGCGCACGGCGAAGGCCGCGCGGAGTTCCGCGACGCCGCTCAGCTCGAGGCCGCCCAACCGCTCGTCGCGTTGCGCTTCGTCGACGCGCGCGGGGCACCGACCGCGCAATACCCGAGCAATCCGAACGGATCTCCGCACGGAATCACCGGTCTGACGACAGTCGATGGCCGCTTCACGATTTTGATGCCGCATCCGGAGCGGGTGTGGCGCACCGTGCAGATGTCGTGGCATCCGGCTGACTGGGGAGAACGCTCGCCGTGGTATCGAATCTTCGCCAACGCCAGGCGTTTCGTGGGATGAAACGCGTGCTCGTGACGCACATTGGACAATCCTGCGCGCTGACGCGCGTCGGCGCTTGTTCGCGCTTGGCGCGGCCCCGCGCAGTCACACGATGACGACGTCCCTCACCGTCTACGCAATCAACGGCGTGACGCCGGTCGTCGATCCGACCGCTTACGTCCATCCGTCGGCGATGCTCGTCGGCGACGTCATCGTCGGCGCCGGCTGCTACATCGGGCCGTGCGCATCGCTGCGGGGCGATTTCGGCCGCATCGAGATTCGTGCCGGCGCCAACCTGCAGGACTGCTGCGTCGCGCATGGCTTCCCCGGCAGCGATACCGTCGTGGGCGAGGACGGGCACGTCGGCCATTGCGCCGTGTTGCACGGCTGTGTCATCGAGCGCAACGCGCTCATCGGCATGAACTGCGTGGTCAATGACGACGCGGTGATCGGCGAATCGGCGATCGTCGCGGCGATGGCATTCGTCAAGGCGAAGATGGTCGTGCCGCCGCGCACGCTCGTCGCGGGTTTGCCGGCGCGTGTCGTGCGCGATCTCACCGACATCGAGCTCGCCTGGAAGGTCGAGGGCACGCGCGCCTACCAGGATCTCGCGCGGCGCAGCCTCGCGACGATGCGGGCGACCGTTCCGCTCGTCGCGGTGGAGCACAATCGCAGACGGATCGAACTTCCCGACCTGCTGCCGCTCTCGGCGCTGAAGGCGATGCGCTCGTAGTCAACCTCGTGCAAAGGAGGTTTCATGACGACCAATGTTCTCGACTTGATCAAGCACGGGCTTCCAGGCAACTTCTCCGATCTCGCGGGCAAGCTCGTCGGCGAGTCCCCGGGTGCGACGCAGACTGCGGTGACTTCGGCGCTGCCGGCACTCGTCGCCGCCATCGCTCAAAAGGGCGCCACGGCGGACGGCGCGCAGGGCGTGCTTTCGCTCCTCGACAATCCGGCCTTGAACACGGGTGCGCTTTCGAATCTTTCGGGCCTGCTCGGCGGGCAGGGCAGCACGTCGCTGACGAACGCGGGCAGCGGCCTGCTCTCCTCGTTGCTGGGCGACAAGTCGGAGGCGCTGGCGGGTACGCTCGCCTCGGTTTCGGGACTGCGCAACGCCCAGTCGGCATCGAGCCTGCTTGCGCTTCTCGCACCGATTGTCCTCACCTTCATCAAGAGGCTCGTCAGCGAAAAGGGTCTCGGCGCGAGCGGCCTCGCGAGCGTGCTCGCGGGCCAGGGACAGTTCCTGCAAGGCACGCTCGACCGGCGCCTGACGGGTGCGCTCGGCTTCGCAAGTCCGTCGGCGCTGCTCGATTCATTGGGCGGCAAGGCGGCCGCGGCGATGGGTGCAGCGGGTGCAGCAATGGCATCTGCCGGCGCCGCAATCGGATCGGCAGGGGCTACGGCGGCAAGCACGGCGCAGCGCGCAGGGGCCGCGGCGGCGAGCACGGCGCAGCGTACCGGCGCGGCTGCGGCCGACGTCGCGGCCGGTGCGGCGCGAACCACTTCGGGATGGATGCGCTGGCTGCCGTGGGTGATCGGCGCGATCATCGTGTTGTTCCTGCTTTCGCGCCTGTCAACGTGCAGCGACACCGCCAACAAGTCGGCAACTGCGCCGCCGGCCCAGGCACCCACCGCGATGGCGCCCGCGCCTGCTGCGCCGGCACCCGCTGCAACCACGCCGCCCGCGAGTCCACCGCCCGCCGCCGCCGCCGCGTCCGGCCTCCCGGCGAACGTCTACTTCGACGTCGGAAGCACGGCGCTGTCCGACGACGCTAAGAAAGCCATCACGGGGGCCGCCGACGCGGCGAAGCAATCGGGCGGCAACGTCGAGCTGACCGGCTATACAGACAAAACGGGTGACGCCGCCAAGAACGAGGAGCTCGCCAAGAATCGCGCGGTCGCGGTCAAGGACGCGCTCGTCGCCGCGGGCCTCGCCGAATCCGCGATCTCGATGAAGCCGCCTGCGTTCGTCACCGGCGGCGGCAACGACAACGAGGCGCGTCGCGTGGAAATCACGAAGGCGCCGTAATCCCGATCCCCGGGCGTTGCGCCGCGCCGCGCAGCGCCCGGATGCGTGCGAACTAGAACAGAAAACCGGTGGCAGGCTAGAAGCCCGCGGCCTGCCCGTCGCGCCGCGGATCCGAGGCGGCCGCATAGCCGGTCGCCGTCTTCATGACGATCTGCCCCGCGCCGAAGTCCATGTACGAGTCCGGCACGGATTCGAGCCGATGGCCGAGCGCGATCAATCCTTCGCGCAGCTCGGGTGATGCCGTTGCCTCGAGGTCGATCGAGCGACCTGCATTGACTTTGAAGCGCGGCGCGTCGAGCGCGGCTTGCGGGTTCATCGCGTAGTCGGTCATTCGCACGACCGTTTGCACGTGCCCGGGCGGCTGGATCGGGCCGCCCATGACGCCGAACGCCGCGAGCGGCGCGCCGTTTCGCGTGACGAAGCCCGGAATGATCGTGTGAAACGGGCGCTTGCCGCCCGCGACCTCGTTGGGATGGCCGCGCTCGAGCGAGAAGCCCGCGCCGCGGTTCTGCAGGCTGATGCCGGAGCCCGGCACGACGACGCCCGATCCGAACCCCATGTAATTGGACTGGATCAGCGACACCATCATGCCCGACCGATCGCCCGCGCACAGGTAGACGGTGCCGCCGCGCGGCGGCGCGCCCGGTTCGAACGCTTGCGCGCGGTCGCGATCGATGCTGCGTGCGCGCTCGCGCAGATAGTCGCGGTCGAGAAGCGCCGCAGGCTGCACCGTCATCGTCGCCGGGTCGCCGACATAGTGGTGAACGTCGGCGAACGCGAGCTTCATCGCCTCGATCTGCAGGTGCTGGCTCGCTACGGAGTCGGGGGCGAGCGCCGCGAGATCGAACGTGTCGAGCATGCCGAGCGCCATCAGCGCCGCAATGCCTTGCCCGTTCGGCGGTATCTCGTGCACGGTCACGTCGCGATAGCGGATCGCGAGCGGCGTCACCCAATCGCTCGCGTGCCGCTCGAAATCTTCACGGCGATGGGCGCCGCCGAGTGCAGTTGCGTGACGGACGATGCCGTCGGCGAGGGCGCCCCGATAGAACGCGTCCCCGCCGGTGCGCGCGATCTGCGTGAGCGTTTCCGCCATCGCGGGTGACGCGAACCGCTCTCCCGCCACGGGTGCGCGGCCATTGATCAGGAAGTGCTCCTGCCAGCCGAGACCCTCCGGCATCAACGGTACTGCAAGCTTCCACTTCTGCGCGATGACGGGCGATACCGGGTACCCGTCCCGCGCGTGCCGGATCGCCGGCTCGAACAGATCGGCGAAGGGCAGCTTGCCGTAGCGCTTCGACAGCGCGACCCATCCCGAGACCGCGCCGGGAATCGTTACCGTCTCGATGCCCCGCTGCGGCATCTGCGAATGCGATGCGAACCGCTCGCGCGACCATGCCGCCGGTGCGCGGCCCGATGCGTTCAAGCCCGTGAGCTCGCGGCCGTCCCAGACGATCGCGAAGAGATCGGAGCCGATGCCGTTGCTGCACGGCTCGACGACCGTCAGCGCCATCGCAGTGGCGAGCGCAGCATCGACCGCGTTTCCGCCGCGCGCCAGCATTGCAATGCCTGCCTGCGTCGCGAGCGGCTGCGACGTGGCGACGACGTTGTCCGCGAGAACCGGCTGGCGGCGGGAGGGGTAGGGCAGGGACCAATCCATGTCAGTCGGGACGTTTCATCTTTTACGCTTCCTGGAATGCTTCCTCACGCCGGCGACGCATGTTCGGCAACGCGATCACGAGCACCAGCAGCACCGCGGCGGCGAGCAGCCCGGCCGAGATCGGCCGCGTCGCGAACACGGTCGGATCGCCCCGCGACAGCAGGAGCGCCCGTCGCAGATTCTCCTCCATCATCGGCCCGAGCACGAAGCCCAGCAACAGCGGCGCCGGCTCGCAGGCGAGCTTCGCGAACACAACGCCCAGCAGGCCGAAGAACGCCGTCTGCATGACGTCGAAGCTCGTATTGTTGACGGTATAGACGCCGATCGCGCAGAACAGCAGGATCGCCGGATACAGCAGCCGGTAGGGAACGGACAGAAGCCGGATCCAGATGCCGATCAGCGGCAGGTTCAGCACGACGAGCATCAGGTTGCCCACCCACATCGACGCGATCAGGCCCCAGAACAGCCCCGGGTTCGACGTCATCACCTGCGGGCCGGGCTGGATGTTGTGGATCGTCATCGCGCCGACCATCATCGCCATCACCGCGTTCTCGGGAATGCCGAGTGTCAAAAGTGGAATGAACGACGATTGCGCGCCGGCGTTGTTCGCCGCTTCGGGTCCCGCGACACCCTGGATCGCGCCCTTGCCGAACTGCGACGGATCCTTCGCCAATTTCTTCTCGACGGTGTAGGAGGCGAACGAGGACAGCATGGCGCCGCCGCCGGGCAGCACGCCGAGCACCGAGCCGAGCGCCGTGCCGCGCAGCGCCGCCGGCGCCGCGAGACGGAATTGCTCCTTCGTGAACCAGAGACCACCGAGCTTCGTGCGCACGACCTCGCGCTTCTCGGTCGACTCGAGATTGACGATGATTTCGGCGAAGCCGAACAGGCCCATCGCGACGACGACGACGCCGATGCCGTCCGAAAGTTCGGGAATTCCGAAATCGAACCGCATGACGCCCGAATTCACGTCGGTGCCGACGATGCCGAGCAGAAGCCCGACGAGGATCATCGCGATCGCCTTCAAAAGCGACCCGTGCGCAAGCACGACGGCGCCGATCAGCCCGAGCACCATCAGCGAAAAATATTCGGCAGGCCCGAATTTGAGCGCGAGCGCCGACAGCGGCAACGACACGCCGGCCACGAGAATCGTGGCGCACGTCCCCGCGAAGAACGAGGCGAGTGCGGCGACCGCGAGCGCCGCGCCCGCCTGGCCGCGGCGGGCCATCTGGTAGCCATCGAGGCACGTGACGACCGAGGACGCCTCGCCGGGCATGTTGACGAGGATCGCCGTGGTCGAGCCGCCGTACTGCGCACCGTAGTAGATGCCGGCCAGCATGATCAGCGCGGATACCGGCTCCAGCGCGTACGTCGTCGGCAGCAGCATCGCGATCGTCGCGACGGGCCCGATGCCCGGCAGCACGCCGATCAGCGTGCCGAGCAGCGCGCCGACCAGTGCGTACAGCAGGTTGACCGGCGTGAGCGCGACGCCAAAGCCCGTCGCGAGATGGCTGAACAGTTCCACGATCCCGGAACGCTGGAGGCGCCGCGCTTATTGCTGCAACGGCCAGATCGGCAGCTGCAGCTGCAGGCCGATGACGAACACGCCGACGGCGAGCGCCGCGAGCAGCACGCCGGCCACCAGGGATTCGCGCGGCCGGAATTCGGAGCTCGCCGCGCTTGCGACGACGATCAGGATAACCGTTGACAGCGCGACGCCCAGCGGACGAACGATCGCGCCGAACAGCACGACGCTCCCGAGCACGACGACGAGCGGGCGCAGTCGAAAGCGCGGCATCGCCTCGCCGCGCACGCGCAGCGCGCGCAGGGCGATCGTGACGCCCAGCACGATCAGCAGGATGCCAAGAATGCGCGGGAAATAGCCGGGACCCATCCGGGCCGCGGTGCCGAGCGTGTACTTCGATCCGATCGCGAGCGTCCCAACGCCGAACAGCGTGAACAGCACGCCCGACCAGAAGTCCCTGGGATTGCGGATCGGCATCTCGACCTCGTTTCGACACGATCGACGCCGCGCGCAAACGCCCCGGTCGCGGCGCGTAAGAATAGCATCGTGAAAACAAAAGGGCAGGCGCACGGCCTGCCCTTTCGAGGCGAACGGAGCGATCGCCCGTCAGACGCCGTTCTTCGCCCGCAGATCCTTGAAGTACTTGTCGAGCCACTGCGCCTGCAGCCGCTGCTGCAGCTGCGGCTTCACTTCCTCGAACGTCGGAACCTTGGCATCGCGGACGTCGTCGACCTCGATCACGTGCCAGCCGAATTGCGTTTGCACGGGCTGCGGCGTGAACTTGCCCTTGGGCGTGGCCTTCATCGCGTCACCGAACGGCTTCACGAAATTGGCCGGCGCATTCCAGTCGAGATCGCCGCCCTTGTCCTTCGAGCCGGGATCCTTCGAGCGCGCCTTCGCGAGCTCATCGAACTTCGCGCCCTTCTGCAGCTCGGCGATGATGGTCTTCGCCTCGTCTTCCTTTTCGACGAGGATGTGCCGGACCTTGTACTCCTTGTCGCCGATCTGGCCCTTGATCGCGTCGTATTCCTTCTTGAGCTCGGCTTCCGGCACCGGATTCTTCTTGATCCAGTCGCTCACGTACGCGCGCACCAGCACCGTCTGCGACGCGAGGTCCATCTGCGTCTTGACGTCGGAGTTCTTGTCCACGCCCGACTTCTTCGCCTCGCGCGCGAGCAGCTCGCGCGTGTTCAGCTCTTCCTTGACCGCGTTGCGGATCTCGGGAGTGTCCTGACCGCCTTGCGCGAGCCGTTCCTTCAGCAGGACGTCGTACTGCGCCTGCGAATAGAGCTGCTTCTCCGCGGCGGGAGCGGCGGCGGCCTTCGGCGCCGCCTTGGGCGCGGGCGCCCCGGCCTGCGCGAACGCTCCGCCCGAGAAGAGTGCGGACGTCACCGCGACAGCAACCAGCGTACGTTTCATTGCTTTCATCCTTTCGTAGGAACGGGTTCGCCCGGGGCGTAAGCGTGGATCGCCAGCGCGTGCACCGGGAAAGGGATCAGATCGCCGACGCGGCTCAGTACGGCCCGATGGCGGGCGAGGCGCGTCATGCCGAGGAAGTGCTCGGACACGATCGTCACGGAAAAGTGCCCGGCACCGCCCGCCGCGCCCGCATGGCCGGCATGGGCTGCGCTGTCGTCGCGGATGCGGAGTTGCGTCGGAGCGAGCGGCGCAAGCCGGTCCTGCAGCGTCGCCTGAACATTGCCGGCCGCACTCATCGCGTTGGCTCAGTTACGTGCCGCGCCAGGAAAAAGGCCTGGGCGACCGCGAACAGCAGGAAGAGGCCGATGCCGCCCCAGACCTTGAAGTCGACCCATGTTTCGGTGGGGAAGTGGAACGCGATGTACCAGTTCGCGAGCGCCATCGCGCCGAAGAACGCCACCCACGACCAGGTGAGGCGGGTCCAGATGGGCGGCGGCAGGTCGATGTCCTTCATCACGACGGCGATCAGATCGCGGCGCCACACGAGCTTGCCCGCCGCGAGGATCGCGCCGAACGCGAGGTAGAGCACCGTCGGCTTCCATTTGATGAACGTTTCGTCCCGCAGCAACAGGGTTGCGCCGCCGAAGACGACGATGATCGCCAGCGACAGCCAGTGGATCGGCGACACGTGGCCGCGAAAGTGGAACCAGGCGATCTGCGCCACCGAAGCGGCAATGGCGACGGCCGTGGCGACCCAGATGCCCTGCCACTTGAAGGCGACGAAGAAGAGCAGGAGCGGAAAATAGTCCGCGAAAAAGCGCATAAACCGTCAATTATACCGCGAACGACGGCTCCGGAATCGGACTCAGATCGTCGCGACCGGGCCCGGCAGGGCTTGCCGGCGGCCCGCGCTATGCGCCTCGCCGCGTAAGACGCTGGAGCCGCGCCCAGTCGAACCCGGGTCCGGGATCCGTCTTGCGCCCGGGGGCGACGTCGCTGTGCCCAACCACGTCCTCGATCGGGTAGCGGCGCGCGAGCGCCCGGACGAGCCGGGCCAGCATTGCGTACTGCGCGCCCGCATAAGGGATGTCGTCGCAACCCTCGAGCTCGATTCCGACCGAGAAATCATTGCAGCGCTGCCGGCCGCGCCAGGCCGACTGCCCGGCATGCCACGCGCGCTCGCTGCACGGCACGAACTGGATCAGCGCGCCGTCGCGCCGGACGAGGAAGTGCGCCGACACGCGCAGTTCGGTGATCGACGTGAAATACGGGTGTGCGCCGGTATCGAGGCCGTTGGTGAACAGCCTTTCGATGGCGTCGCCGCCGAACTGGCCGGGAGGCAGCGAGATACCGTGCACGACGACGAGCGAGACCTCGCACGGCGCCGGCCGTGCGTCGCGATTGGGCGAAGGCTTTTGGCGCGCGAGATTCGCGACTCCGGCGGCATCGATCGCAAGCCGCGGTTTGCGGGTCCGTGCAATTTCGCCGGGTGGGGATGTCAACGCTGCGTGCGCGTGTGCGGGCTCGGCCGCGAGTGTGCCACAGCGGCCTTGGATGCGACGTTCCTGCGATAGCGATCCGCGCAGGTCGCAAGCCCGAAAGGCGATAATGAAGTCCGGCCCCTGCGCGCATTCCCGCCTCGTGCGCCGGACGGCTGTCCGCTTCGATGGACGTCAAGACCGCATTTCGCCGGGTAAAGCTGGCGCTCCGATTCATTGCGCCGCTGACGATCGCGCTCGCGCTGCTCGCGCTTGCCCTCGTCCCGCTGGTGGAAGAGCTGACGCTGCGCTGGTGGGTGAACGACCTCGAGATCCGCTCGCGGCTCGTGGCCAATACGATGCAGGAGCAGCTCGCCGACATGGTGCGCGTGGGCAACAGTGCCAGCGTGCGTCAGCTCTTCAATCGCGACGTGCAGGACGAGCGGCTGTATGCCATCGCGTTCTGCGATCTCCAGGGGCGGGTCGTCTACAGCACGTCGACCTATCCGGAGGCGCTCGGCTGCACGGAGGTCCGCGGCACCGGACCGGATGCGCACGTCCTGCGCCAGTTCCCGCCTGCGCCGTTGCACGTGACGTGGTTCGCGGTACCCGCGCGCGGGGAGCCGCTCGGCAAGCTCGTGCTCGTGCACGACATGAGTTTTGTCGACCGCCGCTCCGCCGACACGCGGCGTTACTTGATCGGCTTCTTCATCCTGCTCGGCATCATCGTCTCGTTCATCACCGTGCTGATCGCGCAGCTGTCTTGGCGTGGCTGGATGTCCGGCGTGCGGGCAATGCTGCGCGGCGAGGGCATCATCACGCCGTTCTACCAGCCTCCGAACCCGGACCTGCAGCCGCTGGTGGGCGAGGTGCGCGCGCTGCTGCGGGAAGTCGACGCGAGCCGGCGCAACATGGAGCGCGGCGCGGTCTGGAATCCCGACATGCTGCGCTCGGTGCTGCGAAACGAGCTGGCCGGCGACGAGGTGCTGCTCGTGGCGAACCGCGAGCCGTACATCCACATGCACAAGGGCGACGGCATCGTGATCCGGCACCCGGCGAGCGGGCTCGTCACGGCGATGGAGCCGATCATGCGCGCATGCTCGGGCACGTGGATTGCGCACGGCAGCGGCACGGCCGACCGCTCGACCGTGGATTCGCACGACCGCATCGAGGTGCCCCCCGGCAATCCCGCGTACACGCTGCGCCGCGTCTGGCTCACCAACGAGGAAGAGCGCGGCTACTACTACGGCTTTGCCAACGAGGGCCTGTGGCCGCTGTGCCACATCGCGCACGTGCGCCCCGTGTTCCGCACCGGTGACTTCGAGCAGTACGCGCGCGTCAACGAGCGCTTCGCGGAAGCCCTGTGCTCGGAAGCGAAGACCGACGACCCGATCGTGCTCGTGCAGGACTATCACTTCGCGCTCCTGCCGCGCTACATCAGCGAGCGGCTGCCGAAGGCGACGATCATCACGTTCTGGCACATTCCCTGGCCCAATCCGGAGTCATTCGGCATCTGTCCCTGGCGCACACAGCTGCTGGAGGGCCTGCTCGGCAGCACGATCCTCGGCTTCCACACGCAATACCATTGCCGCAACTTCATCGACACGGTCGACCGCTTTCTCGAGGCGAGGATCGGGTACGAGAACTCCACGGTGTCGCACGGCGGTCATCGCACGAGCATCGAGCCGTTCCCGATTTCCATCCAGTGGCCGTCGCCATGGGCCGAGCGCCAGCCGACGGTCGAAGAGTGCCGTCGCCTGGTGTGCGCGCGTGAGGAGCTGCCGCTCGACACGAGGCTCGGCATCGGCGTCGACCGGATGGACTACACGAAGGGCATCATCGAGCGCTTCAACGCAGTCGAGCGGCTGCTCGAGCTCAATCCCGAGTACGTCGGCCGCTTCGTGTTCATCCAGATCGCCGCGCCGACGCGCTCGTCGCTCGACGAGTACCAGGGCTTCGAGGAGGACGTGCATGCGCTCGCGACGCGCATCAACGCGCGCTTCGCCGACGCGGCGTTCGCGCCGATCCGGCTCAAGGCCGAGCATCACGAGCCGGAGGTGATCAATGAATACTACCGGGCCTCCGACGTATGCGTGGTCACCAGCCTGCACGACGGAATGAACCTCGTCGCCAAGGAGTTCGTCGCGTCGCGCGACGACGAGCAGGGCGTGCTCGTGCTGTCGCAGTTCACCGGCGCGGCGCGCGAGCTGCACGACGCGCTGCCCGTCAACCCGTATCACGTCGATCAGTGCGCGGAAGCGCTCGACCGCGCACTGCGCATGCCGCCTGACGAGCAGCGTGTGCGCATGCGCAGCATGCGGCGCCTCGTGCAGGAGCACAACGTTTACCGCTGGGCAGGCGCGATGCTGCTCGATGCGAGCCGTCTGCGCCAGCGACAGCGCATCGTCGAGCGCATCGACCAGCATCGCGAGCGGACCGTGGAGATCGGTTGATCTACGCGTTCTCACCGGAAGGCGTGGCGTGTCTCGCGGCGGTGCTCGCGACCGATCCGCTGCTCGCGTTCGACATCGACGGCACGCTCGCGCCGATCGTCGAGCGTCCCGACGAGGCGCGGCTACCCGACGCCGTGCAGCACTGCCTCGCCGAGCTCGCGCAGCGCTTCGACATCGCCGTCATCACGGGTCGCAGCGTCGCCGACGCACGGCGCATGCTGTCGTTCACGCCGCGCTACCTGATCGGCAATCACGGCCTCGAAGGTTTGCCGGGTGCGGCCATGCGGTCTGCGGAATTCGCGCGCACGGTTGCCGCGTGGCAGGACGCGCTCGCGGCGTCGGAGCCGCTTGCCGCGGCCAGCGTCACGCTCGAGGACAAGCGCTACTCTCTGTCGCTGCACTACCGGCGCGCGCCGAATCCGGCGAAGGCGCATCGCGCGATCGAGGACGCGGTCGCGCGGCTTGCGCCGGTTCCACGCGTGATCCCGGGCAAGGCGGTCGTGAATCTGCTTCCGTTCGGGGCGCCGGACAAGGGCGATGCGATCCGCGCGCTGATCGAAGAGACCGGTTGCAGCAACGTCCTCTACGTCGGCGACGACGACACCGACGAGACGGTGTTCGGCCTAAACCTGCCGAGCGTGCTCACGCTGCGCGTCGAACCGGCGGCCGACAGCGCCGCGGCGCTGTTCCTGCGCGATCAGCGCGAGGTGCTCACGCTGATCAAGCACATCGCCACCCGGCTCGGCGTGCATGGAGGGTCTTCGGCCGGCAGCGTATTGCCGGATGCACCGGCCGGCGCCTGATCCGTTCCCATGACAGTCGCCGCCACGGCGTCGTTGCCTGCCGGGCGGGGCCTCGCTTCGCATCCCCGCGGGATCATCTCGCCGCGGACATGAAATTGGCCCGCAGATACGCCTCCGCGAATCCCGCACGAAGAATGTTGCGATAGGAGTTGCTCGGCTTGCCGGGCACGCGTTCTCCGGTCTCGGTCACCGCCACCCGGACGCCGCGCGCGGCCGCTTCGTCCAGGCGCCGCGCGAGCAATGCTCGCTGCGCGCCACGACTCCGGTGCGCCACCTTCGTTGCGCCGAAGCCGAGCCAGGCGTACTCGCCGCTGACATAAGCGGCGCCTGCAGCAACCGGATGCTCGCCGGCGAACGCCATGGCGCAAATCCATCCGGAGCGTCCGGGCAGCGCCGCGAGCCACGGTGCGATCGCGTTCGGCAGGCCGAAAGCCTCCGACACCACGCTCCCGAATACGTCCCGAAATTCGCGGCCGACGATGCGGATGTGCAAGTCGGTCTCGACGCTTGGCACGGCGTCGCATTGCCGATGAAATTTCATCCAGGCGTAGCCGCGCGTGAATCCCCGCGTCTCGAGCCACGTCGACAGCTCGGATGGCGCGGCATGCGGAGACACGGATACGGCATATTGCTGCCGCTGCGCGTTCATGAACGACAGCGCATCGTCGATTTCCGCCTCGCTCGTCGCCTGGCCCACGCCGAAACCGACGACGCGCCGAAAAATCGACGTTGGCTCGAACGTCCGGCACGTCAGGCACGTCGCTGCGCGCACCCGTCGTACCCCGATCGCATGCGATACGCGGAGCGCGTCCGGCGCCGCGCGGTAGAAATCGATCTGCGCCTCGAACTCGATCCGCTCGAGGCCAACCCAATCGTCGATGATCATTCGGGCACTCCGGCCATGGCGTCGGTTTTCAGGATGAATTCGCGCCCATCGTCCGCTAATATGCCCGTCTGGCGCACACAGTTCGGTCTCTCATGCAAAGCGGGTTCACGGCGTGGCTCGCATGGCCGGTTTCGCTGATCTTCGCGAGCCTGTTCGCGTTCTACCTGGCGACGGCAGCCTTCATGGTGTGGGCGTCCTTCCGGCCACCGCTCGGCGCGCGTGTCCAGAAGTGCAAGGGCGTCGTGGCGCCGTTCTTTGCATCGGTCGGCGTCATCTTCGGTCTGTTGGTCGCGTTCCTGTCGAATGACATCTGGGATCGCAACAAGCAGGCCGAACGTGTCGTTCTCACCGAAAGCGACACGCTCGTCGCGCTTTACAGCCTGAGCGTCGCCAGCGGGACCGACAGCAAGCGGTTGCGAACGGCGATTCGCGGCTATGCCAGCGCGGTCGTCGATGACGAGTGGCCTCGTCTGGCCCTGGAGGAGAGATCCGCGAAGACCGAGGCGGCGCTCACGGCGCTCCTGCGGGAAGTGGCACTGACCGGAAGCGCGAAGGATGCCGGCGTCCAGCGAACGATGCTCGACATGGTGCTGAAGATCCGGTCCGCTCACGAGGACCGGCTGCAACTCGGCCAGAACAGGAGTGCCGTCACGAAATGGGCGACCGTTCTGCTGCTGGCGCTGATCACGCAGGTTGCCATCGCGATCGTGCACCTGGAAAGACCGCGCCCGCAGGCAGCCGCGTTGTTCATTTTCACGATTGGCGCGGTGTCGCTGCTCGGCTTGCTCGCCGTGCACGAGGCGCCGTTCGAACCGCCGATCTTCGTTCCTCCCGGCCCCATTGCCGGGGTTTTGCTGCAAGTCCCGATGTAGCGCGCCCGCTCGCGGCGGGGTCAGGCCTCTGCAGTGCTGCGTGTAAAAGGGATCGAGCGGTGCGCCGTCAGTCTTTCGACAGGGACGACTTGACGAGCATGAGCGATTCGTTGATCGCCGCGAAGTATCGTCCGACGGTTCCAGGATCCTGTGCCTCCTGCGCGTACCAGTTGATCAGGAAGGCGAAGAAGACCCACTGATCGCCGAAGAGCATTCCCCCGGCGATCGACCTCGAATGGAAGCCCTTCGCATCGGCATTGCCGCTTTTCGCGTACGCGCTGACACCGAGCGGCAGCGGCACGAGGTAGATGAAATCGCACAGCGTCAGGACCCGCCGGAACTCGTCGAGCGTTTCGGCATGCTGGAAAAATTCGCCCTGCAGCGCCCGCGAGTAATACGAGACCAGGTCGTCGGCGGATGACGCGAGCGTCTCGATGGGATTGAGAAACGGCTGCACGAGCGGGCCCTGAATCACCTCCTCGATCCGCTCCCAGGTGATGGTCTTGTAATCGTCGGCGCCGAACAGATAGCCGGTGAAAGCGCGCGTGCTGTCCGGCACGAGCGTGCGGGTGAGGCCGGCCGTCGCGATGAATGCGCGGACATTGTCTGCGCCGGCGATCCTGAACATCATGTCGGTGGCGGTGTTGTCGCTGCGCGTGATCATCGCTTCCATCGCGGTGCGCTCGCTCACCACGCCGGTCAAGTTCGGCGGGTCGAAGATCGGGCTCCCGAGCGACCAGATCGTGGAATCGAGCGCGACCTCGCGCTGCTCGAGCGTCTCGACGACGTTCTCCGAGTCCACCTGCCGCAATGCCTCGCAAAGCACGAACGTCTTGATCGCGCTGGCGACGAACAGCATGCGGTCCGAATTGCGTTGCGCAACGAAGGCCTTCTTGCCCTTCGCATTCGGTGCGAGGATCTTGAATGCGACGTCGCCGGGCAATTGCGCGAAAAGAGCGCTGATATCGTCCGCGCGAAGCGCTCCGTTCTTCGCCGAGACGGACGCGGTCGGAACGGCTGCGAGCGTGCCCGCAGCCGCAGCCGATTTCAGAAAGTGTCTTCTGGTAGGGATCATTTTGACCTCGAAGGTTGACATGCAGCTCGTGCAGCCTGTCTTGCGTCGAGCAACACAATTAAACCACCGATGGAGATGAGAGCGGATTTCGCCACTGGCCAAGGGAGTGGCCCGATTCGACTCAAGCGAACGCTGTTCTACCAGCAGTAATTGCCGACGACAAAAAGGGCGGCCCAGCCGCCCTTTTTGTCCCCACCGCCGCCAGCGATACGACCGCTGCATCCCCTGACCGGGAGGGTGACCCTTACTTGATCCCCAGCCTCTCCATCCGATACCGCATCGCGCGAAACGTGATGCCGAGCAGCTTGGCCGCCGCCGTGCGGTTGTAGCGCGTCTTCTCGAGCGCCTCGTTGATCGCGCCGCGCTCGACGCGATCCAGGTAATCCTGCAGCGGCCATTTCTCGCCGGCGGGCATCGGCGTGTCG
>Ga0207657_10000408_pt1 | contig 45400 bp, 51 predicted proteins | sample KBSC33metaG_FD_184316 | JGI IMG/M metagenome (GOLD analysis project Ga0207657, IMG submission 184316) | Corn rhizosphere microbial communities from Kellogg Biological Station, Michigan, USA - KBS C3-3 metaG (SPAdes) (version 2) | ecosystem: Host-associated > Plants > Roots > Rhizosphere > Soil ... | reverse complement strand
TCGATGACCGGCGCCAAGGGCGTGATCATCTCGATCATCGGCGGCGAGGACATGAAGCTGCTCGAGATCGACGAGGCGGCGAACCACATCCGCGAGCTGGTCGATCCTGAAGCGAACATCATCTGGGGCTCGGCGTTCAACCCCGAGCTCGAAGGCAAGATCCGCGTCTCCGTCGTCGCCACCGGCATCGAGCAGAGCGCCGAGCAGGCCGCGCTGGCGAGCCAGCCGCTCAACCTCTCCGCCGCGCGCGGCCCGAAGAAGCCGGTCCTGCCGCTGCCGACCGAGGAAGAGCTCGCCGAGGATGCGGCCGCCGCCGAGAATGCGGCGAGCTTCACCCTGGAGCCGCCGGAGAACCAGTGGGGGCACGAGGAAGAAACGAGCTACGGCGAGCAGACCGGTGCGGATGCCGCAGAGGCCGAGGAAGCCTCGCATGCCATGCCAGAGCCCTATGTCCCGCAGATGCCGGAGCCGGAGGCCCATGCCGCGACCGCCGAGCATGACGAGGGCGAGGAAGAATACGACGAAGACGCCGAAGACGAGGCCGAGGACGAAGCCTCTGGTGGCGGCTTCGCCTCGCTTATGGGGACGCGGATCAACCGCGAGACCGAAGGCGGATCGGCCGAAGAGGGCGAGCCGTGGCAGGAAGATGCCGGCGACTATATCGGCAGCTACGATGCCGAAGGAGGCTCGGACGAAGGCGGCGCCGACGAGGATGCGCTGGAGCTGACGATGGAAGCCGGCGACCAGGGCGAGGATGAGCCGCAAGGTCCGCAGGACGAGCTGCTGCTCGACGCCGACCGCCTCGCCGACGCGGATCAACAGGTCCAGCCGATTGGAGGGCGACGTCGCCGTATGCTCGGCGGCGGGTCCGACGAAGGTGCCGACGAGGCCGCGGCGGCTCCGGCGAGGTCGGGAGCGGGCAGCACCTTGTTCGAGCGCATGGCAAACCTGTCACGCGCCGGAGCCTCGTCGTCGGACGAGGAAGATGAGGAAACCGACAGCGACAGCTCGTCGTCGCTGCGCATTCCCCGCTTCCTTGGCCGTCAGAACAACCAGTAGGTGCTATTACAGAGCGGTTCAGGCTGCCGTGCCTAGGGCAGGAGCCATGGTCATCGGGACGGACTCGGGCAAACGACACAGGATCGCCGGACGGGTTGCCTGCATGGCCCTGGCATGTTGGGCGCTGGCGGCCGGCCTGCCGGCCCTTGCCCAGCAGAACAGCTCGGCCAGCGTCCAGGCGCTCAACTCGGCGCTCGATGCGCTTGCGCGCGCTCCGACCGACGTCTCGGCCTTGCTGCGGGCCGGCTGGGCCTCGCTCAATCTCGACGACACGCAGGCGGCGCTCGGCTTCTTTCGCCGAGCCGAGCAGGCGGCTCCCACCAACGGGGAAGCCAAGGCCGGAGAGGCGTCGGCGCTGGTGCGCCTGCACGATCCCGTCAATGCCGTGAAGCAATTTGCCGCCGCCGAAGCGGCCGGCGCCCCGATGGCCGCGTATGCCGGCGACCGCGGGCTGGCGCTCGACCTCGTCGGCCAGAACGTGGCGGCCCAGCAATACTACCGGCAGGCCCTGGCCCAGAAATACGATCCGGAAATCGTTCGCCGTCTGGCGCTGAGCCAGGCGATCTCGGGCGACCAGCGCGGTTCCGATGCGACCTTGCTGCCCCTGCTGCAGCAGCAGGATCTTTCCGCCTATCGCACCCGCGCGTTTGCGCTCGCCATTCTCGGCAAAGGCGAGGACGCGGTTTCGATCGCCGAGAAGATGCTGCCGGCCAACCTGTCGAACCGCATGGCGCCTTACTTGCGCTACATGCCGCGGCTGACACGCGCGCAGCAGGCCGCCGCGGCCAACCTCGGCGAATTCCCGGCCGCCTCGGAGATCGGCCATGACGATCCCCAGATCGCGGCTCTGACGGCGCAAAATCCGGCTCCGCAGGTCGCCCAGGCAACTCCCGATGCCCGGCTTGTTCCGTCGGGCCAGCCGCTCGGGCGGAGCGACCGGTCAAAGAACGATCGCCGCGAAAAGCGCCGCGACAGGAAGTCCGACAAGAACCAGGGCCGGGTCAGCGTCACCTATGCGCCGCTGCCACAGCCGGCGGTGCAGCCAGTCGCCCAGCTGCCGCCACCACCGGCGGTCACTGCGGCCGTCGTCCAGCCTTCGGCCGAGCTGCCCCCGGTTCCACGACAGGCCGCGCCGCAGCCATCGGCGGAGCTGCCCGCCGCGCCGCAGCAGGCGGCCCCGCAGCCGGTAGTGGTCGCCCGGCTGGAGCAGGAGCCGACGCCGACACCAACGCCTGCCGCGACGTCGCCCTTGCAGCAGCCACCGGCAGAATTGCCGACTGCGCCGCAGGAAACCGTGTCGAAGCCGGTCTTGGTCGCTGCCCTGGAACAGCAACCGCCTGCTCCGGCGACGACGGGCGTGGAACAGGTCGCCCGGCCCGCGCTGTCGGTGGCCACGCCTCCTCCTGCGCCCCGTGTTCGCGCCGCGACCAGTCCGGTGAGCCTTGCCGATGCCTTCGCCGATTTCTCGAGGGAGATTGCGCCCGAGGGGCCACCGCCGGGCGCCGTCGACATCACCAAGATTAAGCCGGCCCGCGCGATCGCGAAACCCCAGCAAAAGCCCGTCGCCAAGCCCAAGCCGCCGGCCAATCCGAGCCGAATCTGGGTCCAGGTCGGCACGGGCCGTGACGTGAAGGCGCTGGAATTCACCTGGCGCAAGCTCACCAAGGAAAGCGGCTCGCTGCTCTCGAGGCGCGATGCCTATTGGGCGAAATGGGGCCGCACCCGCCGGCTCGTGACCGGTCCCTACAAGTCCGAGGATGACGCGCAGGCGGCCATCAAGGCGCTGAAGAAGAAAGGGATCGGTTCGTTCGAGTTCGTCAGCGACGAGGGAGAGGAAGTCACCCCGCTCAAGTGAGGCTTTATCCCCATCATCTCCATCGCTCCTCCCCTGTGGACAAACCGCTTTTGCACACTTTGTGAACAGGCAACTCTGGGTTTTCACCGATGACGTCATGGCGCACAATTGATTGCGAGGCGGGCACCGGAGCATGGCGGGCAACGGATCGCATGAAGACAGGAACGCCTGCATGAATACCGGCCGCGAGCCGCTGACCAACGAGGACGATGCCGCGCCGCTGGAGATGCTGGCGCAACTGTTCGAGGCGCACGGCTGGCCTTGCGAATTCGTCGGCGACGAGGAAATCAGCGGGGAAATCCAGGGCAGCTGGACGACGTACCAGGTGCGCTGCATCTGGCGGCCCGAGGACGGCGTGCTGCAGCTGCTGTGCCTACCCGAAATCCGCGTGCCCAACGGCAAGCTCGGCGATGCGTTCGAGCTGGTCGCGCTGATCAACGAGCAGCTGTGGCTCGGCCATTTCGATATCTGGTCGCGCGGCGGCGTGCTGCTCTATCGCCACGGGCTGATGCTCGGCGCCGATGGAATGTTGAGCTTGTCGATGGCGCAGACGGCGGTCGAGGCGGCCGTATCGGAGTGCGACCGCTTCTATCCGGCGTTCCAGTTCGTGCTGTGGGGTGACAAGACCCCGCGCCAGGCACTCGACGCGGCCCTGGTGGACGCGGCAGGCGAGGCATAGACAGCGCGCGGCGTCTCCGGCAGACGAGCGCGCATGGAATTCCACTCAATCCTCATCGTCGGCTGCGGCAACATGGCCGGGGCGATGCTCGAGGGCTGGCTCGCCGCGGGGTTTGACCCGGCGAGGTTCACCATCGCCGAGCCGAGCGACCGAGCGCTCCCGGAGCGCGTGGAGCGCCATTGTTCGATACCGGCCTTTGGCGATTTCGATGCCATCCTGCTGGGAGTGAAACCGCAAATGCTCGGTGACGTGGCGCCGGCGGTGGCGAAACTGGCGGGCGAAAACACGACGGTGCTGTCGCTTCTCGCCGGGGTCGAACTGGCGACCCTGGCACGGCGCATTCCCGCAGCCGCCGCGCACGTGCGGGTGATGCCGAACTTGGCCGTGGCGCTCGGCAAGGCGCCGATCGGTCTCGCCGAAAGCGGGCTCGACGGTGCCGGCCGAGCCGCGCTCGTCGAGCTGATGAAGCCGCTCGGAACGAGCGAATGGATCGACGAGGATGAGTTCAACCTCGTGACCGCGCTGGCCGGATCGGGGCCGGCGTTCGTCTATCGCTTCATCGACGCGCTCGCCGAAGGTGCGACCATCCTCGGACTTCCGAAAGAGCAGGCGCAGCGGCTGGCGCTGGCGATGGTCGAGGGTGCCGCCGCGCTCGCGGCCGCCAGTCCTGACGGCCCGGGCGAGCTTGCCCGCCGCGTGGCGAGCCCCGGCGGGACGACGCAAAAAGGTCTCGACGTGCTCGACGCGGACCAGGCCTTGCTCAGCCTGATCACGGAGACTCTGCGTGCAGCGCGTGATCGCGGGGCGGAACTGGCGGCGGCGGCGCGAGGCGCCGCGTAAGGCCCCGAGGCCGGTTTTCCTTGAAATCCGGCCCGCTCATCGCGATATTGCCGGCACCGGCTTGTCGTCGCTCGGCGCCGGAATGGAGTTTGAAATGGCCAATTGGAACGATCCTCAGACCACCCGGACCCCCTGGGGCGAACCGGCGGCGTCTGCGGGTGTGGTGGGGGCTCCTCGGGTCGGAACGGTCGACCAGGGCCTGCGCAGCTACATGCTGTCGATCTACAACTACATGACCTCGGGCGTGCTGCTGACCGGCATCGTCGCGCTGCTGTTTTCCAGCGGTGGCGTCAATTCACCGGCGGCGCGGGTGTTTCTCACCGGCGGCCTGCTGGCGTGGATCCTGATGCTGGCGCCGCTCGCAATCGTGTTTGCAATGAGCTTTGGCGCCAATCGCTTCGCCAAGAGCACCCTGCAGATGCTCTACTGGGGTTTCGCGGTGCTCATGGGCCTGTCGCTGTCGACGATCTTCCTGGTTTACACCGGAGGCTCGATCGCGGCGACGTTCTTCGCCACGGCCGGCGCGTTCGCCGGACTGAGCCTTGTCGGTTACACGACGAAGAAGGACCTGTCGGCGTTCGGCACGTTCCTGATCATGGGCGTGGTCGGCCTGATCGTCGCAAGCGTGATCAACATGTTCGTGCAGTCGCCCGGGCTGATGTGGGCCATCAGCTTCCTCGGAGTGCTGATCTTCGCCGGTCTGACGGCCTACGACACGCAGCGCCTGAAGGTGTCGTACTACACCATGCGCGGCACCGAATGGGCCGGCAAGATGATCGTGCTCGGCGCGCTCAGCCTGTACCTCGATTTCATCAACATGTTCCTGTTCCTGCTTCGCTTCATGGGCAACAGCCGCAACTGAGCGCAGCAGGGACTCGCTTCATCGTTGCCCGGGGCGTCAACGGCGCTCCGGGCATTTTCTTCGCGGCCGGGCCAACGTAGATTCAGTCGGTGGCTTGGGAGAGGGCTCGTCGATCCATGGATACCGCGCGCCGCCGGCCAGTGCGAACCGCGCTCGTCGCCTGTGGCCTTTTGGCAGTCTTGTCATCGGCGCCGGTATCGTCCGAGCCGGCTGCCCCCGCTCCGCGGACCGCCGAGGCGACGCCGTATCGGCCGCTGCCCCCGAACAGCGCCGCCTATGCGATGACGATCCCTGCCGTCGGCGCCGATGGCGTGCGACGCACCATCAACACCGGCCTCGATCGCGACGATACCGTTTGGCACGTGCGTTCGGCGTGGAACGTCGCCGCGCTCAATTGCATGGGCAGCCAGTACAGGCCGATCCTCGCGGGCTATGCCGCCTTTCTCAAGAAGTACGCCCGGGAGCTCGCGGCCGTGAACAAGCGGATCGAGGCAAAGTACCGCAGTGCCGCGGCGCGCGAGGCGCAGAACACGAAAGTGTACAATTACTTCGCCACGCCCGCCGCGATGGGCGCCATGTGCCCGGTGGCGCTGGCTGTCGCGAGCGAATGGCAAAAGGCGCCCCCGACCGATCTTGCGGCGTTCGCCAAGGCCACGCTGCCCAGGTACGATGCGGTCTATCTCGACTTCTTCGATGCCTACGACCGCTATCGCGCCGATTCCGCGGCCTGGGACGCGAAGTACGGCGCGCTCTATGGGTCGACTCAGCCCGGCTATGTCGCGGTGCACGGTCGTGAAAACCAGTCGCCGGATTCGCGGAGTGGAAATCGCACGGCTTCACACCCACATTAGCCCTTCCAACCACGCAGCCTTTTCGCTAAGGCGCCCGCCTTCGCGGGGCTCAGACCCGCGCCACACCTGAACGGGGCCGTAGCTCAGCTGGGAGAGCGCGTCGTTCGCAATGACGAGGTCAGGGGTTCGATCCCCCTCGGCTCCACCAGGTGTTACACTAAGCCATGCACTTTCTCGACCAGGCCAAGATCTATGTGCGCTCCGGCGCAGGCGGCCCCGGAGCGGTAAGCTTCCGGCGCGAGAAGTTCATCGAATACGGCGGGCCCGACGGCGGTGACGGCGGCCGCGGCGGCGACATCGTGTTCGAGGCGGTGCCGGGTCTCAATACCCTTATCGACTTTCGCTACACGCAGCATTTCAAGGCGAAGCGCGGTGGGCACGGCATGGGCAAGAACCGTACCGGGGCCAGCGCGCCGGACCTCGTCATTCCCGTTCCGGTAGGCACGCAAATCCTCGACGAGGGGCGCGAAGAGGTGCTCGCCGACCTCACCGAAGTGGGCCAGCGCGTTACGCTGCTCGAAGGCGGCATGGGCGGGCGCGGCAACGCCAGCTACAAGACCTCGACCAACCGCGCTCCGCGCCAGCACCAGCCGGGCGAGCCGGCGCAGGAGCTGGCGGTCTGGCTGCGTCTCAAGCTGCTTGCCGACGTTGGCCTCGTCGGCCTGCCGAACGCCGGCAAGAGCACTTTCATCAACCAGGTCTCCAATGCGCAGGCCAAGGTGGGCGACTACGCATTCACCACCTTGATCCCGAAGCTGGGCGTCGTGCGCCACAAGGGCCGCGAATTCGTCCTTGCCGATATTCCCGGCTTGATCGAAGGGGCCGCCGACGGCGCAGGCATCGGTGACCGCTTTCTCGGGCACATCGAGCGCTGCCGCGTGCTGATCCAGCTGATCGACATTTCCGGCACCGATCCCGCCGAAGCGATGCGGATCATCGAGGACGAGCTCGAGGCCTACGGGGAGGGGCTCGCGCAGAAGCCGCGGCTCATCGCGCTCAACAAGATCGACCTTGCCGATCGCGAGCTGGTCGAGGGCTTCGCGGCCGAATTGACGGCGGCAGGCGCCAGGCAGGTGTTTCCGATATCGGGCGCGACGGGAGAGGGGATCGAGGCGCTGCTCGATGCCGCGCTCGCCTACCTGCCCGCTCGAACGGCAACCGAGCAGCCCGGCGAAGAGACCGAGGAAGGCCTCGCTGAAAAACCCTGGTCGCCCCTCTGACTCGGCTCACCTCAGCGCCATATTCCTAAACCCCGGCCGGTCCGCTAAGCGCAAGCGCCCATGCCTATCGACCGCCTCGCCGATCTGACCTCGCCCAAGCTCGCGCCGCGCCTCGTCGTCAAGGTGGGCTCGTCGCTGCTCGTCGGCCGGGACGGCGCGGTTCGCGGCGAATGGCTCGACAGCCTGGTTCGCGAACTGGCGGAGGCGCGCGGGCGCGGACAGGAGGTGATTGTCGTCAGTTCGGGCGCGATTGCGCTCGGCGCGGCCAAGCTGGGGCTGGCGAAGGGTGGACGTGGCAGCCTTGCCGATGCCCAGGCGGCCGCGGCAGTCGGCCAGATCGGCCTTGCCTCGCTGTGGTCCGAACGGCTCGCGTCGCACGGCATAGCGGCAGCCCAGTTGCTGGTGACGCTGGAGGACCTCGAGGATCGCCGCCGCTACCTCAATGCTGCCGCGACGCTGGGGCGGCTGCTCAAGGCCGGCGTGGTCCCGGTCATCAACGAGAACGATTCCGTCGCCACGGCAGAAATCCGCTTCGGCGATAACGACCGGCTCGCCGCGCGCGTCGCCCAGGCGGCGAGCGCGGATGCCGTCATGCTGCTGTCCGATGTTGATGGACTCTACGACCGCGACCCGAAATCCACGGGAGCCAAGCTGCTGCCGCGCGTCGAAGGGGTTACCGCCGAAATCCACGCGATGGCCAGCAAGGCTTCGGGTTCGGGCCTGGGCTCGGGGGGAATGACCGCCAAGCTGCAGGCCGCCGAGATCGCCGAACGCGCCGGAATTGCGCTCGCAATCGTCAACGGGACGCACGACGCGCCGCTCGTCCGGGCGCTGGCAGGCGAGGGAACCGGCACCCTGTTCATTCCAAAGCGCCGCGACGCCGCGCGCAAGGCCTGGCTCGGGGGGCGCCAGCGGATGCGTGGCGCTCTTGTCATCGACGATGGCTGCGCCGCCGCGCTGGCGCGGGGCGGCAGCCTGCTGCCCGCCGGGATCACGGCGGTCGAGGGCGACTTCTCGCGCGGCGACCCCGTGGCTGTTCGCAACGGGCACGGCGAGACCCTGGCCCAGGGCCTCGTCGAGTACGCCTCCGCCGAGATCGAGATCATCAAGGGCCGGCGAAGCGACCAGCTCGAGGCTTTGCTGGGCTATGCGCCGCGTGCCGCCGTCATCCATCGCGACCAGCTGGTGCTGCTGTGACGCTGGCGGTGACCGGCGCGACCGGCTTCGTCGGCCGTGCGCTGCTCGAAGAAGCTGCAAGGCAAGGGCTGGAAGTCCGCGCGCTCACCCGGCGCAAGCAGAGCAAGGCGCCCGGCGTGGAATGGATTTCCGGCGATCTGCATGACGTAAAGGCGCTGATGAAGCTCGTCAGGAAAGCCGAGGCGGTGATCCACGTCGCGGGCGTGGTGAACACGCATGATCCGATGGGCTTTCATCTCGGCAACGTCGAAGGAACACTGCAATTGGTCGAGGCGGCGGTTGCGGCCGGGGTGCCGCGCCTGGTGTTCGTCTCCTCGCTCGCCGCGCGCGAGCCGAAGCTTTCGAAGTACGGCCATTCGAAGCTCCATGCGGAGAAGCTGGTCAAGGCCAGCGGGCTCGACTGGACGATCGTCCGCCCGCCGGCGATCTACGGCCCGCGCGACCGGGAAATCCTCGAGTTGTTCAAGCTCGCCAAGTGGGGCGTGGTGCCGATGCCTCCGCCGGGGCGCACATCGCTGATCCATGTTGCGGACCTCGCCCGATTGCTCCTCGCACTGGTCCCTTCGAGCGAGGCGGTGACGCGACATACGTTCGAGCCGGACGATGGGCGCGAGGACGGCTGGAGCCATCGCGAGTTCGCCCGCGCGATCGGCTGGGCGGTGGGGCGACGCCCGTGGGTGCCGCACTTTTCGCGGCCGGTGCTCGAGCGCCTGGCGAAGGCGGACCGGGCGCTGCGCGGCCGCAAGGCCAAGCTTACGCCCGACCGAGTCGGCTACATGGCCCATCCGAACTGGGTGTGCAGCCCGAAGGCCCGGCCGCCGAAACGGCTATGGAAGCCTGAAATTCCCACGCTCGAAGGCCTCAAGGCGACGGCTGAGTGGTATCGCGAGCATGGCTGGCTTTAGCCGATGGTCTCCAGGCGCGTGAATCGAACGGGCATGATCCTGCGCACCTTGATCGAGCCGTCATCGTCCTTTTCGACCACACTGAGCGCTTGAACATCCTCGCCGCCGAGCGGAATGACCATCCGTCCGCCTGGAGAAAGTTCGTCGGTCAGCTCCTGCGGCGCTTCGGTCGCGGCGGCGGTGACGATGATCCGGTCGTAAGGCTCGTGTTCCGGCCACCCGCGCGAGCCGTCACCGACCTTCACCCGCACGTCGTAACCCAGCGCCTTGAACCGTGTCTCGGCGGCTTCCGCGAACTCTTCGACGACTTCGACGCTAAATACCTCGGCACCGATTTCGGCCATTACCGCCGCCTGGTACCCGAGCCCGGTACCGACCTCGAGCACTCGCAGGTCGCGGCGGATTCCAGCGAGCTGCAGCATCAGCGCGCCGATGAATGGCTGCGAAATGGTCTTGTCGAAGCCGATCGGCAGCGGCCCGTCCTGGTAAGCGAGGGCGGCAAGACTCGAAGGCACGAACAGATGCCGCGGCACTTCGAGCATCGCGCGGCGGATATCCGGATCGAGCGTATCCGTGCCGATCTCCTCGCCCGACAGGTCGAAATGCATCTCGACTATCTCGACCATGTGCCGGCGCAGGATCGCGAGGTGCCTTTCGGTCATCGGTTTCATCGAAGGCTCCGGCTGTACATCCTGTGAGCGAAGGCGGCGCGGCTTCGTTCCCCGCAAGGCTGCCCGTTCGCACCGCCCGCGTCCACGACAAATTGCGACACTGTAACGCGCGCTTGTCTCCCCACCTGCGTGCTATTTCGCGCCCGGGCGATCGCGCGCAATTTCGCGCGCGAACTTGGAGACAGGCAAATGAAGACGTTTACGATTGCGGTCGCCGCCTTGGCCGGCGCTGTTTCGCTGCCGGCGTTCGCGCAAGGTGGTCCGCCGCCCGACGCTTACGGCGACGCCACGGTCACCCAGGCCGACGTCGAAAAGAACGCCGCCGACCGCTTCGCGCAGATGGACGCCAATCACGACGGCACCCTTCAGGTCGACGAGCAACCGTTCGGCGGTCGTCGCTTCGGGGGCGGCGACCCCGCACCGATGAGCAAGGACGATTTTGTTGCCTCGCAGGTCCAGCGCTTCCAGCGAATGGACGCCGATCACGACGGCAAGCTGACAAAGGCCGAGCGGGACGCGTTCCGTCAGCAGATGATGCAACGCTTCCAGCAGGGTGGCGGCGCGCCCGGCGGGCAATAGCTCGCCCCGGTCGTGCCCAGGCCGGCGGAAGACGCACCCGGACCCGCGTCTTCCGCCGGTTTCGCTCGGTGTGGCTCAGGATTGGCCGGCGGTGAACAAGTTGCCGCCCAGGACGCGTCCGCTGTCGAGCAGCGTCGCGCTGCGGAAGCCTCCGCCGTGCCGCCCGTCACGCAAGGGATTGATCTCGACCGATATGCGGTCTCCGGGCTTCAGGGTGTCGCGAGTCCAACCGCGTCGCGTCAGGTTGCTCGGGCTGGTCATCTCGACCGACCAAAGCTTGTCCGGATCGTCCGAGCCGTCGACCTTCACGAAGATGGCGGAGTGCGGGTTGACCCAGCGGAACTCCTTCACCGTGCCGTTCAGCGTCATCACCTTTTGCTGATCGAACATCGCGAAGCTGTGATGGGCCTCGACAGGGAAGGCCGCGAGCAGCGCCGCCGCTCCGATCGTCAGCGGCGCCAGGAGGACAGGCATCGACACTTGGCGCATGGCGGCGCTCCTCGTCATTGCGAAGGGGGAAGCAGGTTGCCGTCCTCGGTCGTATTGGCCGGCACGTAGATCGCATTGCCGTATGGGTCGGTGCCCTCGGCGAAATCACCCTGGCGGCAAACGCCTTCCTGGATTTCGGCAAGGCGCTGGCGTGTGCGGTGATAGAGCCGGCGCGTCTTCCAGGTTCGCGTGAGGATCTTCGGAGCCGTGATCTCCAGATCGTCGGCCAGTGTGTCGGGCTCGATCAGGTGGATGCGCTCGTGGATGGTCATGCCGCCGTTGTTGGGGATACCGACGGCCTCGCTGACCGCGAGATAGACCTGCGGCAGGATGGCCGTCGTATCGACCTCCAGCACACCGTTGTTCCAGCGTCCGACCGAGTAGCCGTCGAAGCTGGGATCGGGGGCCGCCGGCATCGCCCGCCCGTCGGTATGGATGCGGCGCAGGCGATTGCCTTCGGATTCGCCGAGGATCGTCACCCGGCCCGGCGTGACGAGGAACTCGAGCGCGTTGTGCGTGATCAGCATGAGCGAAGGCATGCCGTGCGGCAGGCAGTTGACCAGCAGGCCCTTGGGACGCCCGGCGTTCTCCTCGGCAAACCAGTGATCGACCTGCTTCCGGACCTCGGGGTTCCACGGCGGCGCGTCAGGACCCTGCTCCTGGCTGCGCTGATTGCCGAGATCGGGCAGCCAGGTGCCGCTGAGGTCGGGGAGCTCGCCGATGGCCGCCCAGTCTGCCGGTTGCGGGGCCGGCACCATGACGTCAGGCGAGATCGCCTGGCTCGCCGCGGGCCCGGCAAGCAGCGCCAACACGATCGCGAGGGGTCCGAGGCCGCTTCGCATCAGGCGAAGCTAGCACGAGACGCGGGAAATCAGAACGCCGGCTCGTAACCGGGGGGCAGTTCTCCCTCGTCGCCGTCGGGAACGCCGGGCAGGTGGATGCCGCACTCGGTCTTGTCCCACCCGCGCCAGCGGCCTGCGCGCGGATCCTCGCCGGGCAGAACCGGGCTGGTGCACGGCTGGCAGCCCACGGAGAGGAATCCCTGCGCCTCGAGCGGATGGCGCGGCAATTCGTGCTCCTCGAAATAGGCTTCGAGCTGGTTCTTGCCCCAGTCGCCGAGCGGATTGATCTTCAGCCGCCCATCCTCGACCTCGAAGCGCGGCAGGTTCTCGCGTGTGACCGACTGGAACGCCTTGCGGCCCGATATCCAGCTGTCGAGCCCCACTTTCGCGCGCGCGAGCGGCTCGACCTTGCGGATAGCGCAGCAGCCGTCGGGGTCGTAGGACCAGCGCAGGCCGCTTTCGTCCTTGGCTGCCAGCACCGCCGGATCGGGCGTGACGACCGAATTGTTGGTGAGGCCAAGGTGGTCGATCAACTGCTCGCGATAGGCGAGCGTCTCGCGAAACATCTTCAATGTGTCGACGAAGATCACCGGGGTCGCTGGATCGGCCTGCGCCACGAGGTGCAGCAAGACCGCGCTTTCGGTTCCGAACGAGCTGACCACCGCCACCCGGCCCAGAGTCGCTTCGGCCAGCAGCGTGCGCAGCATGGTTGCGGCGTCGACGCCGGCGAAGCGCGCGTTAAGCGTGTCGGCGTCAGGCTGCGTGAACCGCGGAGCGGTGTTGATGATATCGATCGCGCGGCTAGCCATTGGCGAGCTCCGGGTGCCGCAGCTGCCAGATCGGCACCGCGTCGTCGGCGGCGTGCTGGTAAACGTGGGGATAGCGGTTGAGACAACCTTCGAGTACCGCGGGGTCGATTGAGACGTCGGGCGCAAAGCTGTCGAACCCGCAGCGGCGCATGAACCACACGAGATCGACCAGCACGTCGCCGGTCGCCTTGATTTCGCCTTTGTAGCCGGCTTCACGCAGCAACCGTGCGGTGGAGAAACCGCGGCCGTCGCGGAACTTGGGGAAGTCCACCTCGACGAGCTTCACGCGCGCGAGGTGCTCGAACAGCCGTTCGACGTCGTCTCCCGCCTCGATCCGCACGGAGACCGCGTTGGGCTGCTCGAGGAACGCGTCGAGGCTGACCGCCGGCTCGTCGGCCGCGACGTCGTCGCGGAAGCGCAGATAATCGCCCGGCGCCTGCGGGATCGGGTTGCCGCCCTCAACCATAGATGGCCTCCTTGAAGCCATCCATACCGACGCGACGATAAGTATCGATGAATCGCTCGCCCGGCTCGCGGATCGCACGGTATTGCTCGATGGCCCTCTCGACGGCGTCGACAATGCCGTCCTCGTCGAATCCGGGGCCGGTGATCTTGGCCTGCGTCGTGTTCTCGTCGCCCGAGCCGCCGAGCAGCAGCTGGTAGTTCTCGGTGCCCTTCCGGTCGACGCCGAGGATGCCGATGTGGCCGGCGTGGTGGTGGCCGCAGGCGTTGATGCAGCCCGAGATCTTGATCTTCAGCTCGCCGAGATCCTGCTGCCGGTCGTAATCGGCGAAGCGCTCGGCGATCTTCTGCGCGACCGGGATCGAGCGCGCGTTGGCGAGGCTGCAATAGTCGAGGCCCGGGCAGGCGATGATGTCGGTCACGAGGTCGAGGTTGGCGTCGGCGAGCTCCGCCTCGCGCAGCGCCTGCCAGACGGCGTAGAGATCCTGCTTGCGGACATGCGGCAGGACCAGGTTCTGCACGTGGCTGACGCGCAGCTCGTCGAAGCTGTAGCGCTCGGCGAGGTCGGCCACGACTTCCATCTGCTCGGCGGTGATATCGCCCCCGATGCCGCCGATCTTCTTCAGGCTGATGTTGGCGATCGCGTAGCCTGGCGCCTTGTGCGCGGCGACCTGCTGGTCGACCCACACCGCGAAATCGGGATCGGAGCGATCGATCTCGTCCGCAAGGCCGGTCTCGAACGGAGGCGGCGCGAAATAGGCGGCGATGCGATCGTATTCGGCCTGCGGGAAGTCCGTGGCGAGCTTCAGGATGCGCTCGAACTCGGCCTCGACCTGGCGGGTGAATTCCTCCTCGCCCAGCTCGTGGACGAGGATCTTCATCCGCTGCTTGTGGATATTGTCGCGCCGCGCGTGGCGGTTCCACACCCGCAGGACCGCCTGCAGGTAGCTGAAGATCTGGTGCTGCGGCACGAAGTCGGCGCTCTTGTAGGCGATGAACGGCGTGCGCCCCATGCCGCCGCCCGGATAGACCTCGAAGCCGATCTCGCCGGCCTCGTTCTTGACGATCCTGAGGCCGAAATCGTGCCAGCGCATCGCCGCGCGGTCTTCCTCCGCCGCGATCACGCAGATCTTGAACTTGCGCGGCAGGTAGCTGAATTCGGGGTGGAAGGTGGTCATCTGCCGCAGCATCTCGGCCCACGGGCGCGGGTCCATGATTTCGTCGGCGGCGGCGCCGGCATAGTGGTCGGCGCTGATATTGCGGATGGATTCGCCGCTGGTCTGGATGCAGTGCATCTCGACTTCGGCCAGCTCGGCGAGAATGTCGGGCGCCTGCTCCAGCTTGATCCAGTGGAACTGCAGGTTCTGCCGGGTGGTGAAGTGGCCGTAGCCGCGATCATAGGTGCGCGCGATATGCGCCAGCTTGCGAAGCTGGCGGCTGTCGAGCGTGCCGTAGGGTATGGCGATGCGCAGCATGTAGGCATGGAGCTGCAGGTAGAGCCCGTTCTTCAGCCGAAGCGGCTTGAACTGGTCGTCGGTCATCTGCCCGGCGATGCGGCGGCGGGTCTGGTCGCGGAAATCCGCGACGCGGGCGTCGACCATGGCTTGGTCGTATTTGTCGTACCTGTACATTAGATCACCCAATTGCCGGCATTCGGATCGGCAGGCTTGAGGGTCAGGTCCGGGCGCACGGTCGGGCCGAGCGCGCGGATGCGGTCCTTGATGTGCGCCGGGCGAACCTTGCCGCCGGGCTCGCGCTCGGCATCGATCACATAGCCGCCGTTCACTCGGCACGCGGCATCCTCGACCGCGAGGATCTGCTCGCCATTGTCGCCGACGTCGGCCGCGTCCTCGACGTGGATCGACCAGTCGTGGCCGGTCCACCAGATGACGGCGCCAGTCTTGAGGTCGTTGCCGGTGATGATCTTCACAACGCGAACTCCCGGGCGAACCGGCCGACAGCGACGTCTTCGCGCGCGGTCACTTCGCCGATGACAATGAGGGCAGGACTCTTGACCCGCGCGCGCTCGACCAACTCGGGCAAGCCGGCGAGAGGGGCGCGAAGCACGCGCATTTCGGGCCGGCAGGCACTTTCGATCACGGCAAGGGGCATGTCCGGTGCGAGGCCGTCGGCCATCAGCTTTTCGGCGATCTGCGAGGCGGTCTTGACGCCCATGTAGATGACCAGCGTGCGGCCTTTGCCGGCGAGACCGGACCAGTCCTGCTCGCTCAAGCCCTTGCACTGGCCGGCCACGAAGCTGACGACGCTCGCGCAATCACGGTGCGTAAGCGGGATTTGCGCCGCCGCCGCCGCGCCGAGCGCCGACGTCACGCCGGGGACGACCTCGACCGGCACGCCCGCCGCGTGGCACGCTTCGGCTTCCTCGCCGCCGCGGCCGAACACGAACGGGTCGCCGCCTTTCAGGCGCACGACATCGCGCCCGGCGAGCGCCTCGCGCACGAGGAGCGCGTTGATTTCTTCCTGCGGCAAGGTGTGCCGGGCGCGACGCTTGGCCACCGAGACAAAGCGCGCTTGCGGGCCCGCAAGAGCCAGCACCGCTGGATCGACCAGCCCGTCATGCACGACCAGCTCGGCGTGTCTCAACAGGCGAACGGCGCGCAACGTAAGCAGGTCCGGATCGCCCGGGCCCGCGCCGACGAGGTAAACGGTGCCGACTTTGGTCATGCGCGCCCAAATGCGCGCTGCGCCGCAGCATCGCCAGCGAGAATGCCTTAGCGGGTGGCTAGGCCAGCTTTAGGCTTCGTCACTGCCCGCGTTGCGATGCGCGATGGCCGCCGCAAGTTGCTGAAATGCCTTGCTGTCGCGCAAATTGAGATCGAGCTGAGGAAACGGCAGCTCGATGCTGTGCTCCTTGAACAAGTGCCACACGCGCTTCAGCACTTCCGAGCGCGCACCGCTGACCCCTTCCTCGGGATCGGTGATCCAGAAGCGGATCTCGAACTCGATCGCATTCGCGCCGAAAGCCATCAGCCGGACGTTGGGCGCGGGCTGGGACAGCACTCGCGGCGCACCGACGGCGGCCTCCAGCAGGAGCTTTTCGGCCAGCTCCAGGTCCGTCCCGTAAGCGACACCGACGGGCGCTTTCACCCGCACCTCGCGCGAGCTGTACGACCAGTTGACGACTTGATTGACCATCAGGTTCTCGTTCGGGATCAGGTATTCCTTGCGGTCGCGGGTCACCACCGAGATCGCGCGGATGCCTATGCGCCGTATTTGCCCGAAGCTCTCGCGCCCGGTCGGGTCGCTGACGGCGATGACGTCGCCCGGCTTGATCGAGCGGTCCATCAGCAGGATGATTCCGGCGAGCATGTTGCCGAAGGTCTTCTGCAGGCCGAACCCGACGGCAAGGCCGAAGGCGCCGGAAAAGATGGTCAGCGCGGTCAAGTCGATGCCGAGGATGTCGATGCCGACGAGGATCGCGAACGCCCAGATGGCGATGCCGATCAGCTTGTCGGCGAGGAGCTTCTGGGTGCTGTCGAGCCGAGTGACCTTGCCGAGTGACCAGCGGGCTATCCTCGTCAGCAGCTTGCCGAACACGAAAACGCCGACGATGACGATGATCACCAGCAGCCCAGTCCACACGGAGACATGGTAATTGGCGACGGTGAAGCCCCAGCTGTCGAGGATCGACACGACATCGCGCAGCTCCCCGCGGGCGAGATGCTCGCCAACGGTAAGCGGGCTTCTCACAGCTGCTCCATGGCCGCAAAGCCCCGCTCGAGGTCGGCGATGAGGTCAGCCGGGTCTTCGAGACCGACCGACAGGCGAATGCCCAGGCGATCGGCTGGGTCCCAGTCGGGCGGCGGCCAGCGCGTCGCGCTTCGGGCCCGCGCGGGGTCGAACGGGATGACCAGGCTTTCGTAGCCGCCCCAGCTGTAGCCGATGCCGAACAGTTCGAGCGCGTCGATAAAGCGGGCGCGCGCTCGTTCGTCGCGGCCCTTGAGCACGAAGCTGAACAGGCCGCACCCCCCGGTAAAATCACGCCGCCAAAGGTCGTGTCCCGGCGAGCCCGCCATGGTGGGGCAGAGAACGCGGGCTATTTCAGGGCGTTGCGAGAGGAATCCGGCAACCTCAATTGAACTTGAGGTTTCTCGCTCAAGGCGAACGACCAACGTTCTCAGGCCGCGCAGGGCCAGGGCCGCATCATCGGGCGACACCACCTGGCCGAGCGACTGGGCCCGCGCGCGGAGCTTGCCATAAAGGGTCTCACCGGCAGTCGCCGAGCCCATCATCAGGTCGGAGTGACCGCCGACATGCTTGGTCAGGCTCATGATCGAAATGTCGCATCCGCGCTGGAGCGCCGGCAAACCAAGCGGGCTCGCCCAGGTGTTGTCGAGCACCGTTACGGCGCCCATCTTGTGGGCGATGGCCGCGAGCGCAGGTACGTCGCATACTTCCATTGTCAGGCTGCCCGGGTTTTCCAGCAGGACGGCGGCGGTCCGCTCGTCGAACTGCGCGGCGAATCCATCGACGTCGAGCGGATCGAAGAAGCGCGTCTCGATCCCGAGCGGCGCCAACAGCGTGCGCGCCATCACCCGGCTCGGCTCGTAGGCGTTGTCCGTCATCAGCAGCATGTCGCCGTTCTTGAGGATCGCCAGCAACGTCGCGGCGATCGCGGCGACGCCGCTCGGGTACAGCACCGTGCCAGCCGCGCCCGGTTCCAGCGCCGTCAGCGCTTCGGCGAGCGCCCACTGCGTCGGCGCCCCGCGGCGGCCATAGTAGAAGTGACCGTCCTCGTTGGGGCGGCCTGTCGCAAGATCGGCGCTGTCCGCGTAAAGGTGCGTGCTGGCGCGCCACACCGGCGGATTGACCACGGCGCCGGTCCACTCCTTGCGCCGCCCACCCTCGACGACGCGAGTGCCGGGAAGCAGCGGCCGGTCGCTCGTCCCGCTCAAGCCGCGGCTCCCGTTTGCCTGGGCGTTGCGGGGTCCGCCCCCCACTCGCTCCAGCTTCCGTCGTACAATGCGACATCGTCCTTGCCGAGAAGGTGCAGCGCGAACAGCAGCACGGCGGCCGTCACTCCGCCGCCGCAGGTCGTGACGACAGGTTTGTCGAGATCGATCCCTGCGTCCTCGAAGGCGCGGCGCAGGTCCTCTTTCGAACAGAAGGTGCCGTCGTGGGCGAACAGCAGGCTGTATGGGAGGTTGCGTGATCCGGGGATGTGGCCGCTCGCCACATTCGCCCGGAAGTCTCCTTCCTCGCCCGTGAAGCGCGCGCGACCTCGAGCGTCGACCACTTGTTCTCGCCGCGAACCGATGTTCGCGAGCATTTCCGCCTTGAAGCGAACCGTGCCGGGGCCGCGCGCAGGGGTGAAATGCCCTTGCGGCACGTGGGGCTCGCCGCTCTCCAGCGGCCGCCCTTCGCTGCGCCATTTGCCGAGACCCCCGTCGAGGATGGCGACGCCCGCAACCCCGTTCATTCGCGCGATGAACCAGGCGCGGGCGGAGGTCTTCACGGCGCTGTCGTCGTAGATCACCAGGCGGTCACCGTCGTTCACGCCGAGGGCCGCCATTCGCTCGGCGAATTGCGCCATGGTCGGCACGGCAGCCGGGACGGGGCTTTCCGGATCGACCAGGCTTGCAAGATCAAGAAAGCGCGCGCCAGGAAGGTGAGCCGCGGCGAATTCGGCGCGCGCGTCTCTCTTGGCGTCCGGCAGGTGGGAAGAGGCGTCGATGACGACGAGGTCGGCCTCGCCGAGGTGCTGCGCCAGCCATTGGGTGGAGACGAGGCTGTCCATCGGCCCGAATTACGGCCTAGAACGCCCGCCCGGCAAGCCCGTCGTAGATGCGCGGCCCGAGATCGAGGCGGACAGGCTGCACCGCACCGTTGCCGCTGGGTGACGGCTGCCCCGCGACAAGCGTGAAGCAACGCGGCTCGCGTCCGCGCGCCCCGATCCGGAAACGGGCGAGCGGCACGAACAACAGCGAGCGGCCCTGTGTAATCGGCCGCAATTCATGGAGCGGCAGCCTCAGCTCGCCGGTCACCTCGCCGCTTTCGCCCGGCGCGATCCCGGCCAGCCGATGGCGATGCGGCAACTCGGTGCCGGGGCCGGCAAGCTGGGCATCACGCGGCAGCGACGAATGCGCGCCGACCAGATCGGCGGCGACGGCAATCTCCTCAAGCGATTCGACGCCGCCATTGGTCAGCATGAGCCGATAGCTCAGGGTGGCATTCATGAGCGTGATGGTGAGCTTGCGCAGCTCGATGGTGATTCCCAGCGGATTCACCTCGCCGGCGGGCTCCGGCACCGGAGGCTCCGGGGTCGCGGCAGGCGCAATCGGCTGAGGCGCAGGCTCCCGCAAAGGGGGTGCCGATGGCGACGCCCCCGCGGGGGGTGCGGAGGCCGGTGCAGGGGCCAGGGGCCGAGGCTCGGGGAACGGTGACGGCGGCACACGCGGCCGCTCGATCTCGGGCACGACCACCGGTCCCACCGGGCCGATCCTGCGACGCAGCCAGAGGATCGCGCCAAGCCCCGCGGCACCGAGCAAGAAAGCAAGGATCAACCAGGGCCAAACCGGCCGACCCTGCTCTTGCGGAGGAGCTGCGCCGGGGACGGAGGGAGCGAAAGTCGCTTGCGGCGGCGCAGGCAATGGCAGGGGCGCAGCGCTCGGCTGGGCCGTGGGGACGGCAACCGGCGGCGATTGGACCGGGCTTTGGCTCGGGGAGGCGCTCGGCAGCGGAGCGGAGGAGGCCGGGCGTTGGACGCGCGAAGGCGAAGGCGTGGGCAGGTTTGGAAGCGTAATCCGCGACACCGGTGTCGGTGCTGGCGCCGGTGGCGCGGTAATCGTCGGTGTCGGCGCGGCCGATGGCGACGGCGAAGGCCTCGGCGCGGGCGTGTTGCCGAGCACCGGCCCGACTATGGGCGGCGGCGTCGGGGTCGGCGTAGGTGCCGCGGGCAGGTGATAATCCGTGACTTGCGCGGCCGCAGGCATTGCAAGCAGCGCCGCAATGCCGGCCAGGAGGAATGCGCGTGTCGTCATGTGGATCCGGGTTCCCGCGCCGACGGTCTAGGCGGGGAGTGGCGTGAATAGCCCCTGAATTACGCGCGTCAACGCTGTCCTCGAAACCGCCCTTGTGCCGTACCCAAAGACAGGCCATCACGCGCCGGATGACCGATCCGGCAACCCCGGGCACGCCGCTCCATCTCGGGCGGCCGAGCGAGCTGCCAGCCTCGCCGGAAGAGGCCGTCCTCGACTACGTGCCGAACCCGCGGCAAGGCACGTTGTACCTGGTGCGCTTCGCCGCGCCCGAGTTCACGTCCTTGTGCCCGGTCACCGGACAACCCGATTTTGCGCACCTCGTCATCGACTACGCGCCGGCCGAAGCCATCGTCGAGAGCAAGAGCCTGAAGCTGTTCCTCGCCTCGTTCCGCAACCATTGCGGTTTCCACGAGGACGTGACGGTCGGCATTGGCCAGCGGCTCGCCGAGGAGATGCGGCCCAGGTGGCTGAGGATCGGCGGTTACTGGTACCCGCGCGGCGGCATGCCGATCGATGTCTTCTGGCAGACGGGCCTTGCCCCCGATGGCCTCTGGCTGCCGGACCAGGGGGTTGCGCCCTATCGGGGCCGCGGCTGACTTGCCACAGTGGAGCACAAACCGTAGGCGGCGCGCCGGTATAATTGTGAAACCTTTCATCCGCAGGGGAGCGGCATGCGCATTGTCATGATCGGAACCGGCTACGTCGGACTGGTGTCCGGCGCGTGCTTTGCCGATTTCGGCCATGACGTGACGTGCGTCGACAAGGATGCCTCCAAGGTCGAGGCCTTGCTCGCCGGAAGGATCCCGATCTTCGAGCCCGGGCTCGATGAACTGGTTGCCAACAACGTCGCGGCGGGCCGGTTGCGTTTCACCCTTGATCTTGCGGAAGCGGTGCCGGGCGCGGACGCGGTGTTCATCGCCGTGGGAACGCCGTCCCGCCGTGGCGACGGGCACGCCGACCTGTCGTACGTCTATGCCGCCGCCAAGGAGATGTCCCCTCACTTGCGCCCCGGCGCCGTCGTCGTGACCAAGTCGACGGTCCCCGTCGGCACCGGCGATGAAGTCGAGCGGATCATCGGCGAAGCGCGGCCGGACCTCGACTTTTCGGTCGCCTCCAATCCCGAGTTCCTGCGCGAGGGTGCTGCGATCCAGGACTTCAAGCGGCCCGACAGGATCGTCGTCGGCGTGACAAACGGCAGCGCCCGCACCGTCCTGCAGGAAATCTACCGTCCCCTGATGCGCAACGACGCGCCGCTGCTGGTCATGACCCGCCGAGCGGCCGAATTGACAAAGTATGCGGCGAACGCCTTCCTCGCGACCAAGATCAGCTTCATCAACGAGATCGCCGATTTGTGCGAGAAGGTCGGGGCGGACGTGCAGGATGTCGCCAGGGGCATCGGCATGGATGACCGCATCGGGCCGAAGTTCCTGATGGCCGGCCCTGGTTATGGCGGCTCGTGCTTTCCGAAGGATACCCTCGCGTTGCTCAAGACCGGGCAGGATTTCGAGGCGCCGCTGCGGATCGTTGAGGCGGTCGTGTTGTCGAACGACGACCGCAAGCGCTCGATGGGTCGCAAGGTCGTCAAGGCGATCGACGGGGAGACCCACGGCAAGACGGTCGGCGTGCTCGGGCTGACCTTCAAGCCCAACACCGACGACATGCGCGATTCCCCGGCACTGGCCATCGTCCAGGCGCTGCAGGATGCCGGGATGAAGGTTCGCGCCTACGATCCCGAGGGAATGGAGCAGGCCGCCAAGCTGCTCGATGGCGTGACGTACTGCAAGGACGCCTATGAAGCGCTCGAGGGGGCGGCGGCAGCCGTGATCGTCACCGAGTGGGATGCTTTCCGCGCGCTCGATTTCGATCGCATGGGCCGTCTGCTGACGAAAAAGCTGCTGGTCGATCTGCGCAATGTCTATGACCGTGAAGAGGTCGAGCGGCACGGATTCCGCTATGTAGCCGTCGGACGCTAGCCTCGCGCAGCGAGCGCTCACATCCGGGCGCGCTGTCGAACTGACCGGATCAAGGTTTCCTACGGACCCCTGGGAGACTGGTGCCGGTTGAGGGACTTGAACCCCCGACCTTCGGTTTACAAAACCGCTGCTCTACCAGCTGAGCTAAACCGGCTGTCCGCGTGCGCCTTTGCGGCAAGCCGGGCCGAAGGTCCAGAGGTGTCAGGAACGGGCCACCGCTCGCGCGACGAGCAGGTCGAGGGCGAGGAAGCCTGTCACGGCGGCGAGCGAGGCCAGCGCTATCGTTCGCTTGCCCCCGCGGGCCTTGCGGACGGCGACCCCGGCGGCGCCCATGTCCAGCACGTCTCCCGCGGCGCGCGCGAGGAAGGGGATCGGGCTTCGGGGTCTCGCCAGCACGGCGGCGCCGGCTGCAATTTCCCGGGCGCCGAATCCGCGCACCAGCGGCTTGCCCTTTGGGGCGCCGTGAGCGGCGGCGATCTTGCGGGGTGCCAGCAATTCCGCCGCACCAAGCGCGAGCGAGAACCAGCCGAGAGGGCGAGCAAGGGAGGTGAGGCGCATGGACGCTCCTTTCGAGTTGTTCGTTCTCAACCCCAACGGCGAACCAGAGAAGCGGCTCCGGCAACGAGGCCAAGCCGTGGCCGGGTAGCGCCGATCAGAATACCGCACGCGCCATGTCCTGGTGCCCTTCTACGACATGAACGAGGAAATCGCGCTCGAACCCACAGGGCTTGTCGAGGTTTCGTAGCCTTTGGAGTCCGCGATGAGCTTGTGGAGGAAATCCTTCTTCAGTCCCGCCGTGCTCCAGTCACGGCGCGCCGAAGGTCCAGCCCTCGGTGGCGGCTATCTGCGCGGTCATTCCGCGGGGACGCCACAGCTCCTTGCGCTCGGCCACGGAACGCAGCCATGCTGAAGTGAGCAGCGCGTCGGCGCTGTGGTCGTCGATCGCTCCGCAACCGGGCAGGCCGGGGCTTCCGAGCCGTTCGAGCGCGGAGTTCACCTCGACCAGGGTTTTCATTTTGCTGCGCCCGGGTACGCGGCCGCCCGCCATCGCCGCGATGGCGGTATAGATTTCGAGGACGACCGATCCCTCCGGTGGAAGCGGATCGAACGGCCAGAGAGGAACGCGCCCGTTCAACCGGTGCAATACACGCATTCCCGTGAGGCTCGATTTGCCCACCTGCGCCGCGCCGACGAGGTTGAAATTCGAGTAGGGCCTGCAGCCCATCGCCGCCTGCGCCGCTTCGGTCACCCGAAAGCGGCCGCGGCGATGGACTGCCTCCGGCGCATGGAAATTCACCCCTTCACGCCCGCCATGGCGACGGAAATAGCGGCTCGCCTCGGAGTGATCGACGAAGCTCGTGGCGGCGAGATGCGGATCGTCGCGGCAGATGCGGTCGACGAGCGCCCACAGCGCGTTCGCATCGGGCGGACTCTCCTTCCAGCCCGGAAAGAACGCCCCGCTGTCCGCGAACGGCAGCGAGGCGCCGAGGTCGAGTCCGACGAGCGTGCCCCGCGGCATTTCGTGGAGCAGCCAGTCGAGAACCTCCTCGCGCGACCAACGATGGCCGCGTCGGACGACGCGCGGCGGTCCGCCCATCTCATCGCAGAGGGCCAGAGCAAGGCCGCGATGCCGCTCGCCAGCCGCGCCCGACCAGTCGATGGCAGCGAAGTGCCGAAAGCGCGAGCTCACGTCTTGCGCGGGCGAACCGGCCTCTTTGCCGCGGCCTGTTCGCGGGCTTGCTCAATGACCCTGCGGACGCGTTCGGGGTCGGGGCTGGCATAACGCACCAGGACCGCCGGATAGCCCTCGTAGTGCTTCGACTGCCAGTAGCTCTCGGGCTCGGTTTCCTTGAGCATGTCGACCGTGCCGAGGTCGATGGCGACGGCGAACGAGGTATCCCTTTCGTGACCCGGGAAAAGGAACGATTGGCCGTTCGCGGCAATTCCCGCGACAGGCCAGTTGAACTTGGTCAGCGGTGTCGTGCCCGGGAGCGTCAGCGCGAAAGCGAGCGCCTTGTCGTAGCTGTCGAGTGGCTCAGCCATCGCCGCGCCGTTCCATGCGCAGCTTGTTCCAGTAGGCGATGCGCTCCTTGACCTGCCGCTCGAAGCCGCGCTCGACCGGTTCGTAAAAGGTTTGCGGCTCCATCTCGGCGGGCCAGTAGTCGTCGCCGGAGAAACCCTCCTGCGTGGCGTGATCGTATGTGTAACCCTCGCCGTAGCCGATCTGCTTCATCAATTTCGTCGGCGCGTTGAGGATGTTCGGCGGCGGCATCAAGCTGCCGGTTTCCCTCGCACTGCGCCAGGCGGCCTTCTGTGCCGAATAGGCGGCGTTCGATTTGGGCGCGGTCGCAAGGTACAGGCAGGCCTGCACGATCGCCAGCTCGCCCTCCGGGCTGCCGAGGAAATCGTAGGCTTCCTTGGCGGCAAGGCATTGCACCAGCGCTTGCGGATCGGCGAGGCCGATGTCCTCGCACGCCGCGCGCGTGAGGCGTCGCAGCAGATACAGCGGCTCCTCTCCTGCGACCAACATCCGTGCGAGATAATACAGCGCCGCTTGCGGGTCCGAGCCGCGGATCGACTTATGCAGCGCGGAGATGAGATTGTAATGCCCCTCGCGGTCCTTGTCGTACACGGCGACGCGGCGCTGCAGGAAATGACCGAGTTCGCCAGGGCCAAGCGGCTCTGCGATCTTCGCGGCATAGAGCGTCTCGGCCTGGTTGAGAATGAAGCGCCCGTCGCCGTCCGCGCTGGCGATCAGCGCCTCGCGCGCTGCGGCGGTGAGGGGCAGGGGGCCTTCGAGCGCTTCGGCCCGCTTGAGAAGCTTCTCCAGCGCTTGAGCATCGAGCCGGTGCAGGATCAGGACCTGGGTGCGGCTGAGCAGCGCGGCGTTGAGCTCGAAGCTCGGGTTTTCGGTCGTCGCGCCGACCAGCGTGACCGTGCCACGCTCGACGTACGGCAGGAAGCCATCCTGCTGCGCGCGGTTGAAGCGGTGGATCTCGTCCACGAACAGCAAGGTGCGCTGCCCGGCCTCGCGCGCTTTCTCCGCCTCGGCGAAAGCCTTCTTCAAGTCGGCAACACCGCTGAACACCGCGCTGATGGCGACGAACCGCATGCCGACCGCGTCGGCCAGCAGGCGGGCGATGCTTGTCTTGCCGGTGCCGGGCGGTCCCCACAGGATCATGCTTGAAAGCTTGCCGGCCAGGACCATCCGCCCGATCGCGCCCTCGGGGCCGGTCAGGTGCTCCTGGCCGATCACGTCGTCGAGCGAACCGGGCCGCAGCCGGTCGGCGAGCGGCGCATCCTCGCGGGGCGCGTCGTAGGCGCGCGCAGGCGGCACATCATCGGCAAACAGATCGGCCATCGCCGCGATAGATAGGCCGTGAGACGGACCACGGCGACCCCCTTGCAACCAGCCTGTTCTACGATATATCTTAGAACATCGTAGAAGGAGTTTCGACATGACACATGGATGCGGCGAACGCGACATGCGCTGGGCCTGGAAGATGGCCAACAAGTTCGGGCCTGGCGGCGTGTTCGGCCCTTTTGGCCCCTTCGGTCCCTCGGGACCCTTCGGCCCCGGCGGCCCCTTTGGCCCGGGCGGGCCCTTCGGCGGGCGTAGCTGGCGCGGGCCGCGACACGGCCGACGGCGCTTTTTCGATCGCGGCGAGCTGCGCCTCGTGTTGCTCAAGCTGATCGCCGAGCAGCCGCGCCACGGCTATGACGTGATCAAGGCAATCGAGGAGCTGTCCGGCGGGCATTACGCGCCCAGTCCGGGCGTCATCTACCCGGCTCTGGCGATGCTCGCCGACGAAGGCCTGATCGCCGAACAGGACAGCGAGGACCACCGGCGCCAGTTCGCCATCACCCCGGCCGGCGAGGCCGTGCTCGAGCAGGAGGCGGATGCCGCGGCTGAAGCCTACGAACGCCTGACAGAACTCGGCGAACACGCCGAGCGTGGCCGCGAGCCGTCGCTCGAGCGCGCGTCGGCGAACCTGTTCACCGCCGTTGCCCAGCGCATGTCGGCAGGTGACGAGGGCGAGGACGATCTGGCCCATCGCATCGCCGAAATCCTCGACGAGGCGGCACAGCGGATCGAGCGGCTCTAGCTATCTCTTGCCGTCGGCCGATTTGCCACGGCGACGATGCATGGTATTCTCCCTCCCCGGGGTCGCCGAGGAGGGAGGTCTTATGAACGCCACCGTTTCGGAAGGCTCGGTGAGGGCGCCTTGGCACCTTTGGGTCGTCGGCATCCTGTCGCTGTGCTGGAACGCCTTCGGAGCGTACGACTACGTCATGTCGGTGTCGCTCAACGCAGATTATCTCAAGGATTATCCGCCCGAGATGGCGGGCATCATCAAGTCGTTCCCGGTGTGGGCGACCAGCGCCTGGGCGCTCGGTGTGTGGGCATCGCTTGTCGGCGCGGCCTTGCTCGTGATGCGCTCGCGCCATGCTGCGATGGCGTTCCTGATCTCGCTCATCGGCGCCGTGGTGACGTTCGTTTACGACTTCACGCTGAAGTTGCCGCCCGCGCTCGACACCACGGTGAACAAGGTTATTCCGCTCGTCATTGTCATTCTCGTCGTTGCGCAGTGGTATTATGCGCGGCGAATGACCCAGGCGGGCGTGCTACGCTGATACACGGGACCGGTGCGCTTCGATAAGGCGCAGGTAGGTGTCCGCGACGGCGCGATTGATCGTGTCCCACGTATAGGCGCGGCTGCGCTCTTCGCCCGCGCGGCCATGCGCCGCGCGCAGCTGGGGATCTTCGATGTAGGCCGCGAGGGCATCGGCAAATGCGGCGATATCGTCTGGCGGGACCAGGCGGCCGTACCCGCCGTCGGCAACCAGGCAGCTGCTCCCGGTGGCGCGCGCGGCGACCACCGGCACGCCACATGCCATCGCTTCGAGCGTCACGTTGCCGAAAGTCTCGGTCGTGGACGGGTTGAACAGCACGTCCATGGAGGCAACCGCCCGTCCGAGCTCCGATCCCTGCTGGAAACCGGTGAACACGGCTTGTGGCAGACGCTCTTCGAACCGCTCCCGTGCGGGACCGTCGCCGACGACCAGGACCTTATGGGGGACGCCGCGCCGGCGCAGCTCCGCCATGGTTGCACTGAAGGCATCGAGGCCCTTTTCCATGACGAGGCGGCCGAGGAAGCCAATGGCCACGTCGCTGTCGGCGATCCCGAGCGAGCGCCGCCAGGCCGTGTCGCGCCGGCCCGAGTTGAATACATCGCGGTCGACGCCCCGCTCCCAGAGGGAGATGTCGTCGTTCATTTTCTGCTCGCGCAGCACCTCGACCATGCCGGGCGAAGGGGCCACCAGGGCGTCGCACTGCAGGTAAAGCCGGCGCAGCCAGGCTTCGAGCGGGCCTTCAAGGAAGCCCATGCCGTAGTAGCTGGCATAAGTTTCGAACCGGGTATGCACCGAGGCGAGAACGGGAATGTTGCGTGCGCGCGCCCATCGCACCGCGGCCCGGGCGGCGAAGTCGGGCGCGGAAATATGCACCACGTCTGGTTGGAAGCCTGCAAGATCGCTTCTTGCGCGATGCGACAGCGCAATCGGTATGCGATACTCGGCGCGCGTGGGGAAGGCGATCGACGGCAGCGAGACGAGCGTTCCCTGCGGCTTGAAGGCAGGCCGGTCTGACGTCGCCGAATAGACCCGCACTTGCGCCCCGTTGCGCTGGAGGTATTCGACAAGGCGATTGAGCGCCTTGTTCGCTCCGTCGACGATGATGTTGTAGTTGCCGCTGAACAGCGCGATCCTCATGCCGTCGATGGACCGCCGGGCCGCCCTGGCGGGCTTCGAAGCGTCCTTCCGGGACGACGTGACCACGCGTGACACGACCCTGCGAGCAGATTCGCTGGCGTCCGCGGAAGCGGCGGGAGAGGGCGAATCGTCCGGCATGGGGGCGCCTCCTGCACTTTTCCGGTGCCCGTAGGGAAGGGGATTCTGAAAGCCACGCGTTTACGAAGGCTTGACAGAAGCGTCGTTTAGCTTATTAGCTAAATAGCTATGAACTCAGTGTTCGATGCCCTGTCGCACCCGATCCGCCGCGAGGTGCTCGAGCTCCTGAAGAAGGGCGGGATGACGGCGGGAGAACTGGCAGATCGATTTCCGGTGTCGAAGCCTACCATGTCGGGCCATTTCGCCAAGCTCAAGTCCGCCGGTCTCATTCGCGGCGAGAATCGCGCCGGGCACATCGTCTACACGCTCAACATGTCGACGCTTGAAGAGGCGGTGATGGGTTTCATGGGCCGGATGGGCGTCGGTGCCGGAACCGCCGACGCCGCCGAGGGAGAAATGGCATGAAGGTCATGCGCCTGTTCCTCGCGACCGTGCTCGTCGCGGCAGCGATGGTGGGATTTGCGTTCTATGTTGCGGGCCAGGTGCCTCCCGGCACCGAGCTCGCGACCCACTGGAATGCTGCCGGCGAGGTGGACCGCCACGCTCCGGCCCTGCAGGCATTGCTCTTCCCGCCGGCCGTCGCGGTCATCCTGGGGCTGGTCTTTGCGGCCGTGCCGTTCATCGAGCCGATGCAAGATCGGCTCGAGGGTTCGGCTCCGGTCATGCGAGCGAGCTGGATCGGCCTGTTGCTGTTGATGGTCTTCGTGCAATTGATGGTCGCTGCGCCCGTGCTGGGGTGGAACCTCGGGATCAATCTGCTCCTCGCCGTCCTCGGCGGCGTGCTCGTCGTGATCGGCAACGTGCTGCCCAAGTCCCGGCCCGGCTTCTTCGTTGGAATTCGCACGCCGTGGACGATCACCGACACCGATATCTGGATCGCGACCCACCGCCTCGGCGGCAAGCTGATGATACTCGTCGGGGTCGTATTCGTCGTGCTCGGGCTCCTCCCCATCCCTGCTTCAGCCCGCGTGCCGATCATTGTCGCCGGCGCGCTCGGTTCGGCCCTGATCCCGGCCGCCTACAGCTGGTGGCTGTGGCACAGGAAGCGAACCCACGCTTGAGGCCATTGGCCGACAAGACGAGGCGAACGCGCGACGAGCACTGCCGGGCCGTGGAACGCCAACACCCCGCTGCTCGCTCTTTCGGCAGATCCCACAAGGAGTTTGCCGCATGTCCTGGCTCGACAAGATAGGTTCGACCATTTTCCCGCTCGCATCCGACGAGAAGCGCGCGCAAGCCCGGCGCACGGCCGAAGGGCTCGCCCGCTCCAACCAGTGGCTGGCGCAGATACTCGCCCACCACAAGGCGATCGAGCAGTGCCTCGAGGACGCGTTGAGCGCGACCGACATCGACAGCCGCCGGCACGCGATGAAGGAACTGGCGCGGCTCAACACCGGCCATTCGATCGCCGAGGAGGTGACCGTCTACCCGGCGCTGATCGAAAATAACGGCATGATCGGCGGAAAGGTCCAGGCGATGCTTGCCTACGAAGAGCAGCAGATGACGAAGATCCAGCAGGCCATGCTCGAGACGCTCGACCCGATGAGCGAGGAATGGCGCGCCAAGCTCGAGCACATCAAGAGCGCCGTGCAGCAGCACGTCTACGAGGAAGAGGGGAGCCGCTTCCCCGAACTGGCGGAAGCGCTGTCCCCCGGCGAGTCCGCGCGCCTGTCGCGGCGCTATGCCGAAGAGTTCGAGCGCTATTGCGGCAGCGGAACGAGCGAGGAAGCTCAACCGCCGCTGCAAATGGCCGCGCAGGAATCGGACAGGCCGTCCGGCGGCTCGAGCAACCCTTAGGCGATCGCGGCGGGAACCCCGGGGCGGCTGTGACACCTATGCCACAGCCGCGCTCACGGCGGTCCGTAACAGTGGAAAGCCCAATTGAGTCAGGCGGTTTGGAGGATTACTAGCCGAGATTGTAAAGAGGTTCTCCGACGCCCTCGGCAAGTGCGCGCGAAGTCGCGGCCGTCGCCGTCGGGAGAGTGGGAGGGATTTCATGAGGTTTGCGGACCCCGGCCGGGCCGGTTTCACTCGCAGTGCGCTTCTGGGCGGCGTGGCAATTTCGGCTATTCTTATTCCTGCCGGCGCATTGGCGCAGGACAATGCGGCGAGGCAGCCGGACAATTCGGTTGCGGCCGCCCAGGCGGCGGCTGAAAACGCGGCTGCCAATCCCGCCGCCAGCCAGGACGACAGCGCCGGCAACACCATCGTCGTGACCGCGACGAAGCGCGAGCAGACGTTGCAGGACGTCCCGGTGGCGGTGACGGTCACGACCGCCGACACCATCGAGCGGGCGGAGATGCGCGACCTCAAGGATCTCCAGGCGGTCGTGCCGTCGCTGCAGGTCGCCCAGCGCCAGAGCCTTGCGAACACCAATTTCTTCATCCGCGGCTTCGGCAACGGCGCCAACAACGCGGGCATCGAGCCCTCGGTCGGCGTGTTCATCGACAACGTCTACCGCTCGCGCACCGCGTCGCAGATCGAAGACCTCCCCGACGTGCAGCGGATCGAAGTTCTGCGCGGGCCACAGTCGACGCTGTTCGGCAAGAACGCTTCGGCCGGCGTGATCAACATCGTCACGAAGAAGCCGTCGTTCGATTTTGGCGGCGAGGGCGATCTCACCTACGGCAATCACGATACATGGGTCGGCAAGGCCTACCTCACGGGGCCGATCAGCAAGGATTTCGCCTTCAGCCTCGCAGGGGGCTTCAACGAGCGCGATGGGTTCTACAAGGACCTCGGCACTGGCCATCGCGAAAACGAGCGCAACCGCTGGTTCGTGCGCGGCCAGCTTTATTACGATTCCGGCAGCAACGTCACCGTTCGCCTGATCGGCGACTATGGACGGATCGACGAGAACTGTTGCGCCGTCGTCAACCTTCACAGCAGCGCGGCGACGGCGGCGCTGATGGCGCTTGGTGGCAAGGTAACCGACCCTGCCGATCCGTTCAGCGGGGTCGTTTACTACAACCGGGACTCGACCAACGATATCCGCAACTACGGCGGCTCCGGCCAGATCGACTGGGATCTCGGTGCGGCGAAGCTGACGTCGATTACCGCTTATCGCAAGACCCGGGCCATTACGAACCAGGACTCAGACTTCACCAGCGCCGACCTGATCGATCCGAACTTCCAGGACCTCAGGATCGGCACGTTCACCCAGGAATTTCGCCTGACCGGCGAGATCGCCGACCGGGTGAACTGGTTGCTCGGCGGGTTCTACATCAACGAGAACATCGATCAGGACAACACGCTGCATTACGCGACGCAGTTTCGTCCTTATGCGAACCTTCTGATTCAGGGCGCGACAGGCGGCGCGCTGAGCGTGCCCGCGCTCGAACAGACCTTTGGCGCGCTCGAAGGCAACCCCGCCAAGTACATCGGCCAGTTCTTCGCCACCGGGCAGGGCTTCAGCGAGCATTACAGACTGCGCGGCGAGGCGACATCGCTGTTCGGACAGTTCGACACGCAGCTCACTCACGGCCTCACGCTGACGCTCGGCGGCAACTGGACCAACGATCACAAGCGTTTTGTCACCAATGTCACGTCGACCGACGTGTTCTCGAACATCAATTTCGATGCGCCGCAATACGCGCCCTTCCGGCAGCAGCTGCTGCTCGCCGGCGGCCTGCAGCAGGCCGGCGTCGATCCGACGAACCCGGCTGCCGTGTTCGCGTTCGCCACCAATCCGCTGACCGCGCCGATCTACAACGGCGTTGTCGCCTACTCGGCGGCTCACGCGAACGATCCTGCCGTCAATCCGCTGGCGGCCTTGCGGGTGCTGCAGTTCCTGCCGCCGTTCCAGAACGTGCCCAACGCGGTCGAGCCGGGTCGGACGCACGATAGCAAGTTCACCTACACCATTCGCCTCGCTTACGACCTCGACAAGCGCTTCAACATCTATGCGAGCTACGCGACCGGCTTCAAGGCGAGCTCGATCAACCTGTCACGCGACAGCCGGCCCACGATGGCCGATTGGCTGGCGCTCGAACAGCAAGGGCTCGCGGTCAACAACCTGACCTTCGGCAGCCGTTTCGCGGGCCCCGAGAACGCGCGGGTGATCGAAGGCGGCGTGAAGGCAAACCTGGGCTGGCTGTCGGCCAACCTCGCGGTCTTCGACGAGACCATCAAGGGCTTCCAGTCGAACATCTTCACCGGGGTCGGTTTCGCGCTGCTCAATGCCGGAAAGGAAAGCACCCGCGGCGTCGAGTTCGAAAGCGTGGCCAAGGCCTACGGCTTTACGTTGAATTTCGGTGTCACCTACCTCGATCCGAAATACGACGATTTCGCCGTGTCCTCGGTGGGCAATCTTACCGGCACCAAGCCGGCGGGAATCCCGACCTGGACCATTCTGCTTGGCGCCCAGTACGAAGCCAAGCTCGGCCGCGGCTATCTGGTCCCGCGGGTCTCGTACCTGCATCAATCGGACGTGCAGCTGGTCGACGGCTTGCCGGGATACCTGGTACGGGGCCCCAACGGCGAGATCATCGATGCGAGCCAGGCCATCGCCGCCTCGCTCCCGTTCCACAGCGACGTCAACGACCTCTCCGCCTCGCTAGGCTACGAAATGGACAACGGCCTCACCATCGAGGTGTGGTCGCACAACCTGCTGAACGATCGCAGGATCGAGCAGATTTTCGATTCCGTCGCCCAACCGCTGGGTATCTCGGGCTATCCGAACGATCCGCGTACATACGGGGTGACCGTGCGCTTCAAGTGGTAAAAGCAACGGCTTAGCCATTGCATTGCCTGTATTTCTGTGGTCCTCTGCCCGTCGGGTAAAAGGGGGAGAACCATCATGGAATGGATGCTCTTGCCGCTGAAGCGCTATGCCGATTTCAGCGGCCGTTCGCGGCGCATGGAATACTGGATGTACATGCTGCTGCAGCTGATCGTGATCGGCGTGCTCTATGCGCTTGTCCTCAGTGGCGGGGGACTGTCGGCCATCATGGCCGGCGCCGCCGCCAACCAGGGGCTCGACCAGCCGGACCTGGGCCAGGTCTCCATCGGGCCGATGTTTTGGGTGGGGAGCTTGCTGCTGCTCGTCTGGGGGCTGGGAACGCTCATCCCCTCGATCGCGGTGACCGTGCGGCGCTTGCACGACCGCAATCTGTCGGGGTGGTGGATATTGGGCTTCGCCGTCATTGCGTTCGTGCTGATGCTGATCCCGTTGATCGGGCCGTTGCTCGTGCTGGCCGGCGAAATCGCCTACATCGTGATCCTGGCGCTGCCCGGCACGTCCGGTCCGAACAAGTATGGTGAAGATCCGCTGGTCAGCATCGATCCGGAAGTCTTTGCCTGAGGGTTAGAGCCGCTCCACCTGGCCGTCGCTGACGCGCCAGGTGGCGGCCTGGCCGAGGATCGCGCCGAACGGCGCCCGTTCGGTGCCGGTCAGCCAGACTTGCGCCCTCCCGGCATTTAGCCGCTCGAACAGCGCTTCGCGGCGCACCGGGTCGAGATGGGCGGCCACCTCATCGAGCAGCAGCACGCCGGGGCGCCCCGCGGCCGCGAGGGCCGCGTGGGCGAGGGTGAGGGCAATCAGCATCGCCTTCTGCTCCCCGGTCGAGCAACTCGCCGCCGGCGCGTCCTTGCCCGCCATCACGACTTCGAGATCGTCGCGATGCGGGCCGACCATCGCGCGGCCGGCCGCGCGATCGCGGGTCCGATGACGGGAGAACTCCCGACGCAGCCCATCGCGATCGCGCGGGCCGGTGTACGCGAGCGCCAGCGTGGGGCGCGCGAACGGCGCTTCGGGCAGGGCCGCCAGCTCCATCGTGAGGCGTTCCACGAGCCGTGCCCTTCCACTGGCGACAACGGCCCCTTCATCGGCGAGGTGGGCCTCGATCGAATCGAGCCATTGCGAATCCGGCTCGGCTTCAGCCGCAAGCAGTCGATTGCGCTCGCGGAGCGCCGCTTCGTAGCGAGTGGCATGCCGGGCATGCGACGGCTCAAGCGCCAGGGCGAGGCGGTCCATGTATCGCCGCCGATCGCCGGCGCTGCCGGTGAACAGGCCGTCCATCGCCGGGGTCAGCCACCCGACAGCGAGCCATTCGCCGAGACCGACGGCGCTCGATGCAGCCCCGTTGACCTGGACGATCCGGCGCCGAGGCTTGTCGGCCACCGTTCCGGTGCCGAGCATGACGGGCTCGCCGCCCTCGGCGCTCACCAGGGCCGCGCTTACCGCGAAAGTTCCGGGGCCACCGCTGCCCGCCATGTCCGTCAGCGCCGCGCGCCTCAGGCCGCGGCCAGGCGCCAACAGCGACAAAGCTTCGAGGACGTTGGTCTTGCCCGCGCCATTCTCGCCAACGAGCAAGTTGAGGTGCGCAGCTCCGTCAAGACGGCTCGCTGCATGGTTGCGGAAGTGGCTGAGAGTGATGCGGTCGAGCGTCATCGGGCGAGCAGAGCAGTTACGGCACGCCGCGACGCAGTTCTATCGAAAACCTTCTCGCCGATAGTTGGGAAAAAGTCCCAACATCGGGCAACGGGCTTCACCGGTCTCGCGCCGTTCGCGATGAAAAAACCGCGGAATTCCGCCATTTTCCTGATTTGGCACGGTCCCTGCACAGACTGGTTCATCCGGCGGAAGGGCCGCTGGGAGACTAGACAGGGATTGATAAGATGACGACCATTTCTCTTTCGCAGCGTATTTGCTCTGCTTTCGCCGCGTTCGGCATGACCAGCTTCATGCTTTTCGCCTACTTCCACGTTCCGGCGACCCACGTCGTTCAGGGGATCGTCGCGTGAGCACCCTGCAGGACCGCAACTTCGGCGGCTCGACCAGCGAGTTCCGCCTCGACAAAGTCAACGGCAAGGTCATGGGTGTGTGCGCCGGCCTCGCCAACCGGTTCGGCGGCGACCCGCTCGCCTGGCGCCTCGCCTTTGTGCTCGGCACGGTGTGCGGCTTCGGCAGCCTGATCATCGTCTACATCGCGATCGGCCTGCTGGCAGACTGAAAGGTCTGTCAGCGGCCCTTCGCCCTCGCGATCCGGGCGAATGGCGAGAAGTCTGTACCGGTGTCGAATACCTCGACCCCCTCGCGCCGTTTGAGCCAGCCGACCACGGCATAGGTGACCGGGGTGAGCACTATTTCCCACAGCGTCTTCACTACCCATTGCGTGATCGCGAGGGCGATTACGGCATGCGTGGTCCAGCCCGGCACGCCGAGAAATGCAAGCGGGTAAAACAGGGCGGAATCCACGCCTTCACCCAAGATCGTCGAGCCTATGGTGCGGGTCCACAGGTACTTCGCGCCCGTGACGATCTTCATCTTCGCCAGCACGAAGCTGTTCACGAATTCACCGCACCAGAAGGCGATCAGCGAGGCGACGACGATCCGCGGCGTTTGCCCGAGCAGGGCCATGTAGGCCGCCTGGTTGGGCGCTGTAACGTGCTTGCCGTTCACGATGTAATCGCCCGAGGCGAGAGCCCAGTCCGGCGCGGACGGTATGTTCACGACCACCCAGCTCATGAACACCATGAACATCAGCGCCACGAAGCCGGCCCAGATGCAGCGCCGCGCGTGGGCGTAGCCGTAGACCTCGGTGAGCACGTCCCCGAGGACGTAGTCGATCGGGAAGAACAGCACACCGGCGCCGAAGGTGATCGTGCCGAGCAGCGGCAAGTCCAACTGCGCCTGCTTGGCCGCGCCGATCACATTGGACAGGAGCAGGATGGTGACGAAGGCCGCCATCATGAAATCGAAGTAGCGGAACGAGCGCCGCGCGCCGGCTTGTCCCTCGATCTTGGTGAGTTGCCCCGTCACGACGCGCACGACTAACGCGATTTGCCGTCACCGCAAAGCGCGCTATTGCCCGTTTCCACGCGCCCGTAGTTCAACTGGATAGAGCACGAGCCTTCTAAGCTTGGAGTTGCAGGTTCGAGTCCTGCCGGGCGCGCCATATTATCAGTGGTTTATATGTGCGATTTGGATGATGCGGCGGACTTCACCAGTCTTCTGCCGGAGCGCATTCGTTCCAATCCAGTCCGCCTAAGGCTGGCGCGAGAAAGACGCGAAGAACGTCGGGCTAACCTGGCAGAAAAGCCGGCAAAGAGGCGCGGAGACTAGCTGACGGTCAACCATCACGAGCGGGTCGAAATTCCAGTGCAGCAAACTGCGGCAGTGAAAATCTGGCAATTGGCGAAGCGAGGCGAAACCAGGCGCGGCCATGGAGACTGACGAGCGCTGGGATGCTAAAGTCGTTAGCCGCGTTGAGCGGATTTCAGCGTCCATCAGGAGCTGGTCGGTGTAGTCGTGCAGGTCATCGGGACACTCCGCCCAGCAGCGAGGCTTACGGCGGCGGAGCGTGGGGCGAAGCGCAGATAGGGGGCACCGCGGCGGCCGTCATGATTCGCCCCACGGATCGACGACTGTGATCCCACACTCGACGAAGTCGCGAACATTGCGGGTCGCCAGCCGCGCACCACGAGAGCGCACGATCGCCGCAATCTGCGCGTCAATTTGGCTGATCGGCTTGCCACCCTGCCTTCGCCCGGCGGCAATCTCGGGGTAGGCAAGAGCCGCGTCGGTATCGAACGGCAGCACGCGGCCGGCCAGATCGACCTCGAACATCGGACGCGCAGCCGCCTGCAGGTCATCGCGGCGGCGTCCCTCAGGAAGCAGCGCTAGACCATAGAAGATTTCCGCCTGCGTGAGCGTCGTCGTGAACACGCCTGCCATCGGCTGCTCGGCGATCCATGCCATGACCCTTGGGTCAGGCTCGCGCCGCATCAATTCGGAAATGACGTTGGTGTCGAGGACGATCATTCGCCGACATCCACCGCCCGGATCGGCTCGCGGGGCAGGTCAGGCAAATCGACTCCGCCCAGTGCGCCGAAGCGTTCATGGATGGCTTGGCCCAGATTGCGAGGCCGGGGGATTTCGGTCGAGAGCGCCGAGCGCAGGATGTCGCGGGCCTCGTCTTCCATGGACCGGCCGTGCATCGCAGCACGAAGGCGCAGGCGACTTTTGATTGCATCGTCGATGTTTCGGATTGTCATGACCGCCATGCGAAACTCCATAAGTCATTGACTGCATATTAGTCGATGAGGTGGAAGGAGGCAAGTGAAGGTTAGCGCCTCCCTGTGGGACCGCCGCTCGATCTCCGCTGCGCGCCGACCGAGCCCCTGACGGGTCTCGTCCCTCCCGGGTGGCGATCAGCGTGGCGGGATGGTGCTGGCGCGCCGATGGGCCAATCCGTCTTGCGGATTGCGGTCCTCCGGGTTGCGGAGATCGGGCCAGGGCTGCGCCGCTCCGATCGCGCTGCTTGTAGCTCTCCCCGTCGGTGGGGTGGGCGACGCTTCCCTTTAGACCAAGGGCACGAAAGTCTGGCGCCGCCCGCACGGCGGCGGCCGTCATGCTTCGCCCTTGAGGCGCGCGGTCTCGGCTTTCGTGCTTTCCGGCCCGGTATTGCGCCTCACCAGTCCGCTGACGAAGCCCGGACCTTTCTGGTACGGCTCGGGATCGCCCTCGCGCAGCTTGAGGCCGAACAGCGGCGACATGCCGGCGCACCGGCCGAGGCCGCCGAAAAGGTCGAACCCGCGGTCGATCCAGTCGCGCAAGGGGTCGTCCTCGACCAGTGGCGGGATGTCGGCGACCGAGGCGCAGAACAGGAACACCGCGAGCAGGCGATAGTCGCCGTAGTTGGGGCTTTCGCCGCCGATCCACGGATGCTCGGCAAATGTCTGGCGCAGCAATTCGAGGTTCGGGGAGATTTGCGGCAGGCGGGCCTCGCGGCCGATTATCACGTCTTCCATCTTCGCGCCGAACATCCGTTCGCGGCTGGCGGTGACGTATTCGTGATCCTGCGGCAGCGAGCGGTCGCGATAGGACTTGATATAGCAGGTCATCCACGGCCCGATCGCGGTCTGCCACAGCCAGCGCTCGAGCGTTTCGGTCATCACCTTCTCGCTCTCGCTGGCGATCAGCGTCGGCCGGTCGGGATAGGTCTTGTCGAGGTACTCGGCGATCAGCCACGAATCGAGCACCCAGTGCCCGTCATCGACGATGGCCGGCAGGCGTTCGGTCTTGCCGCCGGTCCGCTCCATGATCCCGGTGAAGCCGCCGGGGACCACGTCGATGTCGAAACCCTTGTGCTTCAGCGCGTACTTCGTCGCCCACACGAACGGGCTGATCGTGCAGCCGCTGGCGAGCTGCAGGTCGTAGAGCGTGATGGAGTTGTTGTTTGCCACGGCGCCTCTCCCCGTTGGTCCGCCGTCGCCGTACGCCCGAGCGCTCCACCGCGCCAGTGGGGGGCCAAGGAGGTGTCGGGATCTTTAACACCAAGAGGGGGCGTTAACGTCTCGCGAACCATCGTCTGGCGCACAAATGCTGGATTTGGCAAAATTGGCACGGCGCATGCAAAGAGGGGAGCACATCTTCGATCGAGGCGGGGCTGTCCCCTGGTCCCCTGGTCTCCTTTGGGCCCCGCCTCCCCGAAGATCCTTCCCGAAAAAAAAGCCCCGCCGAAGCGAGGCCTTTCATTCGCGGGCTCGCTCGTCCGGATCTAGCTTGCGTTGCCGACCTTGTCGGTCAGCAGCTGCTGCAATTCGCCGGCTTCGTACATCTCCATCATGATGTCGCTGCCGCCGACGAACTCGCCCTTGACGTAGAGCTGGGGGATGGTCGGCCAGTCGGAAAAGGCCTTGATACCCTGGCGGATCTCCATGTCCTGCAACACGTCGACGCTCTCGAAATCGGCGCCGCAGTGTTCGAGGATCGCCACCGCGCGACTGGAAAAGCCGCATTGCGGGAACAGCGGCGTGCCCTTCATGAACAGGACGACGTCGTGCTGGTTGACGATCTGGGAAATGCGCTCGTTGGCGTCTGACATGGCTACGGACCCCGGAAATCTGGCTTTGCGTTAGCGTTCAGGTGGGAACGGCGGTGACGAGTTGCAAGGCGTGCAGCTCGCCGCCCATGCGCCCGCCGAGCGCTTCGTAAACCAGCTTGTGCTGCTGCACCCGGCTCATCCCGGCGAAGGCACCGCTGGTGACGTGGGCGCGGTAGTGATCGCCGTCGCCGGCGAGATCGTCGATGCGCACCTCGGCGTCCGGCAGCGCGGCCTTGATAAGCGCCTCGATCTCGGCGGCGGGCATGGCCATTATTTCAGACCTCGCCCATCAGCTGCCGCCGGGCCGCGATCGACTTTTCCTCGAGCGCCGCGCGCACGCCGGCCTCGTCGACCTCGCAGCCTGCGCTGGTGAGATCGCCGAGCACCTTGCGGATCACGTCCTCGTCGCCGGCTTCTTCGAACTCCGCCTGGACGACCTCCTTGGCGTAGGCATCGGTTTCTTCCGCGGTCAGCCCCATCTTCTGCGCCGCCCATTGCCCGAGCAGGCGGTTGCGCCGGGCGAGGATGCGGAAGGCCATGTCCTCGTCGCGGGCGAACTTGGCTTCCTCGGCACGCTCGCGGTCGGTGAAATCGGTCATCGTCGATCCTTCAAGAGATATCCGCGCCGTTAGCGCCAAGCGCCCTCAGGCGGCAAGTCCGGTTCCGCGGGCAACCCATGGTTGCTCGGCGCGCAAGCGGGCTTCGTAGGCCTCGATCCGCGCCTCGTGGGTCATCGTCAAAGCGACCTCGTCGAGGCCTTCGATCAGGCAGTGCTTGCGGAACGGGTCGATCTCGAACGTGAAGCGGTCCTGGAACGGCGTGGTCACCACCTGGTGCTCGAGGTCGATCGAGATCGGATCGGTCTCGGCGACTTCCATCAGCCGGTCGATCGCTTCCTGCGGCAGCGCCACCGTGAGGATGCCGTTCTTGAACGCGTTGCCGGCGAAGATGTCGGAGAAGCTCGGCGCGATCACGGCCTTCACGCCCATGTCGAGCAGTGCCCAGGCGGCGTGCTCGCGCGAAGAGCCGCAGCCGAAATTGTCGCCAGCTATGATGATCGGGGCGCCGGCGTGGCGCGGGTCGTCGAAAACGTTGCCTTCCTCGCTCCGCACCGCCTCGAACGCGCCCTTGCCGAGGCCCTCCCGGGTGACCGTCTTCAGCCACTTCGCCGGGATGATGAGGTCGGTATCGACGTTCTTGCGGCCGAACGGGTAGGCGCGGCCTTCGACGTGGCGGACGGGCTCCATGGCCTCAATCCGTTTCCGGCTTCTCGCCCGACGGGATGGGGCCGGGCTGCTGCGGTTCGTTCATCTTCTTGCGGCGGTTGGCGTAGAGCAGGGCGGCGGCGACGGCGGCCGAGCCTATCGCGCCGGCGATGACCGCCTTGCCGGTGTTGTTGATGCGCTTGGTCATGCGCGCCTCATTGGGGTGCGCCGCGGCGAGAGGCAAGAGGCTCGCTCAGGAATTCGCCTATCACCCGCCAGAGCCGCAGTTTCTCGGCGTAAGGCACCGAAGCGTTGGCCGGGCTCGACGAGGGCAGGGGCAGGAGCGCGAGGTGGCCGCACGCGAGCGCCGTCATCCCGATCCGTGCCGAGGCCGTCCCGTTGAACGCTACCGCGCGCAGGTTGGGGAGCGACGCGGCGAGCCCGGCAAGCGGGTTGTGTTCCGCCTCCCGGATCGCCGCATCGAGGCTCCCGGCCCGCTTCGCCGATGCGACCGCGTCCCACAGCCCGACGCCCGCCGCCTGCAGCGCCTCGAGCCGCGCCGCGTAGTCCAGCGTTTCCAGGTCCTGGCGCCCGATCGCCGCTCCGGCAAGCCGCCAGAACAGGTTGCGCGGATGCGCGTAGTACCGCCCCTCGGCGAGCGACCGCTCCCCCGGCAGGCTACCGAGGATCAGCACACGCGTATCGCCACGGACGACCGGCGGGAGGGAAGCCTTGCGGATCATCGCTACCTAATGCCCCAATCTGCGTCCGGCCGCGCGGACATCATTCTCGTTCCGCTCCCGTCCTCGTCTCGGGCCGGCAGGTAACCGGGCGGCGCTCGGTCGAACCTGGGAATATTCCCGATAACACCGCAGCGCCAATGCCTTAACCCCGCTCGAACCAGTCGACTTGCAGCCCCAAGGATCGTGCCAGGGAGTGCGCATCGTGAAGACCCGTGGAGAAGAAATGCTCGCCCTGCGCAAGGCGCGCATGGCGGCCGCGCCGCCGTTCCTGCGTGGAGGATTCCGGCCGTTCTTCCTCCTGGCCGCGGCGTGGGCCGCATTCGCGATCCTCACCTGGCTGTGCGCCTTCCTCTACGGTGTGCCGTTGGAGAGCGCCTTCACCTCGCTGGCCTGGCACCGCCACGAGATGCTGTTCGGCTTTGTCGGCGCGGCGATCGTCGGGTTCCTGCTGACCGCGATTCCCAACTGGACGGGCCGATTGCCGATTGCCGGCTGGCCCCTCGCCGGCCTTGCGGCGCTATGGATCGCGGCGCGGGGTGCGGTGTGGTTTTCGTCGGCCATTGGCCTTGCCCCGGCGGCTTTCCTCGACGTCGGCTTCTACCTCGTCTTCGCCTTCGTCGCCGGACGCGAGGTTCTGCTGGCGAAGAACCGCAACGTGCCGGTGGTCGGTATCGTCGCGCTGTTCGCGCTGGTCGATGCATGTGACTATGCCGCGGCCGCCGGGCTCATCGGCGACGAGGGGCGGCCCAGCCGGGCCGCGATTGGTCTCATCGTGGTGCTTATTTCGGTGATCGGGGGTCGCATCATTCCCTCGTTCACCCGCAACTGGATGGCCAAGCGCGGTGTCGCCGGGGGCCTCCCCGGCCAGCCACGCCGGTTCGATCTCGCGGTCATCGCCATAACCGCGCTGGCGATGGCCGGCTGGACCGTCTCGCCGAACGGGCGGCTGCCCGGCGCAGTGCTTCTCCTCGCCGGCTTGCTTCAGCTCGTGCGCCTCGCCAACTGGCGCGGGTGGCGGACGTGGAGCGATCCGCTGGTGCTCATCCTGCACCTCGGATACGCGTGGATTCCGCTCGGCCTGGTCCTGCTCGGGGCAAGCCTCGCCGGGGCCGCGGTGCCGGCAACAGCCGCGATCCACGCCCTCACAGCCGGGGCGATCGCGACGATGATCCTGGCGGTGATGACGCGGGCCTCGCTCGGCCATACCGGACGCGAGCTGAAGGCGAACGCGGCCACTTCAGGCTTGTACCTTCTGGTCGTGCTCGCAGCCGCGCTGCGGGTGCTGACCGGGCTCGGCGTCGTCGATTATCGCCGCGGCATCGAGACATCCGGCGGGCTATGGGCCCTGGCCTTCGCTGTCTTCGTGTTCGCCTATGCACCCATCTTCTTTCGCGGCCGCAAGGAACGCTCGTCGTGAAACACGGGGCAAGGGTTGACTTAGGACACGGCCGGCGGCGAAACCGGGGTCGAATGGATTTCTTTGTGAGGTGTATTAACAATCCAGGGAGACGCAATTGGTTCAAGGTCAGGCACAGGGGCAGCCGGATAGCCCCGTCGGCGAAGATCGCGTCAGCAACATCCTTAAATGGGTCCTGCTAGCAACCGCGATAGTCTGCTTCGGCCTGCTCGGCTGGGCCACCGTCCTGACCTACGAGAAGGCGCCTCCCTTTCCGGACAGCTTCGTCGACAGCTCCGGCGCCGTGGTGATGACCGCAGACGACATTGTCGCCGGCAAGGGCGGCTTCCAGAAAGCCGACCTGATGGACTACGGCAGCATCTACGGCATGGGGTCGTATTTCGGCGAGGATTACACCGCCTCGACGCTCGCCCGGCTGGGCGTGCTGACCAAGCAGAACCTCGGCAATTCCGCGGCCCTGCCGCCCGGCACCAGGGCTCCCGCGAACCAGTCGCTGGCCGTGACCGGACCGGCCACGCCCGCGCTGCCGACCACCCCGCCTCCCGCTTCGCTGACCCAGGCGCTCGCCGACACGGCGATCACGGCCGAGATGCAGAAAGAGCTCCAGGGCATCGATCTGACGCAATCGCGCGTGGTCCTGCCCGCCGCGGTCGCCGACGCCGTTCGCGCGCTTGAGGCGGAGCTCACCACCAAGCTTGCCACCCAGAACCTTTCCGCGGGCTGGGTTCCGGCCAAGAGCCTCGATGCCGCGTTGCGCAAGCAGACGGCCGACTTCATCATCTATTCGGCGATCACGACCGTCGCCCGGCGACCCGACAAGGTGAACACCTCGTGGACCGAGAACTGGCCGTTCGAGCCGAGCGTCGGCAACACGCCGACCACCAATACCTTCCAGTGGACGTGGATCAGCTTCTGCTTCACGTTCTTCGCGATGGGCTTCGTGCTGTGGCTCTATCGGGCCTATCTCGATCATCCCGACGACGCACCGATGGAGCGCGGCCTCGCGCACTACCGGACGCTGACACCCAGCCAGGTGAAGACCGGCAAGTACTTCATCGTGGTCGCGCTGGTGTTCCTCGCCTCGCAGGGCGCCGGCGCGATCATGGCCCACTCCTATTACGAGCGGGAGAACTTCTACGGTATCCAGCTCAACTACATCCTGCCGTTCAATTTCCTGCGCAGCTTCCACCTTCAGGCGCCGATCATCTGGATCGGCCTCGGGTGGATCGCCAGCGGCCTGTTCATCGCCCCGGCGATCGCCGGCGGGCGCGAAGCGAAAGGGCAGGGGTTCCTCGTTGATCTGTTGTTCTGGGTCTCGCTGTTCGTGGTCGCGGCCGCTCTCGTCGGCAACTACCTCGGCATCCAGGGAGTGATCGACAAGGGCTGGTTCTGGTTCGGCAACCAGGGCCTGTCGTATATCCAGCTCGGCCGCTTCTGGCAGATCCTGTTCTTCGTCGCGCTGCTGAGCTGGAGCGTGCTCATGTTCCGCGCCTTGTGGCCGAGCCGCGACACCCTGGTCGAGGCGACCAAGCAGTTCTGGAGCGGGCGCATCCGGCTGGAGCACCTGATCTGGGCGGCGACGATCAACGTCGCGGTGCTCTACGTCTTCGGGATGATCCCGCTGACGGGGATCGAGAAGAGCTTCACCATCACCGACTTCTGGCGCTGGTGGGTGGTGCACCTGTGGGTCGAGCAGTCGTTCGAGTTCTTCGCCGTATCGATGAGCGCGTACCTTCTCATGTCGCTCGGCCTCGTCTCGCGCAAGCTCGCCGAGCGCTCGGTCTACCTCGAGCTGATCCTCATCTTCATGGGCGGCGTGCTCGGCACGGGGCACCATCTTTACTGGGGCGGCGGGCCGAGCATGTGGGTGCCGCTCGGGACGATGTTCTCGTTCATCGAGGTCCTGCCGCTGGTGCTGCTGATCCTCGAGGCGATCTCGCAGCACCGGCTGATCAAGGGCGCGGGCGCGGCGTTCGATTACGGCCTTGCCTACCTCTACATCCTCGGCTCGGCCTTCTGGAACTTCGTCGGCGCGGGCGTGTTCGGTGGCGGCACGCTCAACGCGCCGCTGGTCAACTACTATGAGCACGGCACCTTCCTGACGCTCAACCACGCGCACACCTCGCTGTTCGGGGCATTCGGGCTGCTGGCGCTGGGGCTGATCTATTTCTGCCTGCGCTATCGCGCGGGGCCCGGCGCCGCTTTCGACGAGCGGTGGGGGCGGATCGCCTTCTGGTGCTACAACGTGGGCCTCGTGATGTGGATCTTCCTCCACTTTTTCCCGATCGGCTGGCCGCAGCTCAACGCTGTCTACGAGCACGGCCTCGCCTGGGCGCGCAGCCAGGCGTTTTACGACCAAACCCTGTTCTGGCAATGGATGCGCCTGCCGGGCGACGTGGTATTCTCCGTCGGGACACTGATCATGGCCTGGGACTTTCTGGCCAAGCTGCTCCGCAAGCCTGGAGCCGCGCCCGAGGCGACCGCCGCCGCATGACGAAAAAGGCCGTGAGGAATAGCTCCTCACGGCCTTCATCTTTCAGCGGTTGAGCTAAACCTCAATCGTCCTTGAGAAACGCCGGCATGTGGTCGGGATCCCGTCCGCCTTCGTCGCGGCCGCCGCCACGCTCGCCCCTGGGCCGATCGTCGCGATCGCGGCGCGGGCCCCGATCACGATCACCGCCGCGGTCCCGTCCGTCCCGGTCGCCTCGGCCGCCGCGGTCGCCGTCGCGCCTCGGGCGGCGATCGCCGTCGCCGCGGGGGCCGCGGTCGCCACGCGGCTCGCGCGGCGGGCGGGTGTCGGGCAGCTCTTCGCCGGTTTCCTGGTCGACCAGCCGCATCGACAGGCGGACCTTGCCGCGCGGGTCGATCTCGAGGACCTTGACCTTCACTTCCTGGCCTTCCTGGACGACGTCGGTCGGCTTCTCGACCCGCTCGTTCTTCATCTCGGAGACGTGGACGAGGCCGTCCTTGCCGCCCATGAAGTTCACGAACGCGCCGAAATC
>Ga0207657_10000405_pt1 | contig 45816 bp, 35 predicted proteins | sample KBSC33metaG_FD_184316 | JGI IMG/M metagenome (GOLD analysis project Ga0207657, IMG submission 184316) | Corn rhizosphere microbial communities from Kellogg Biological Station, Michigan, USA - KBS C3-3 metaG (SPAdes) (version 2) | ecosystem: Host-associated > Plants > Roots > Rhizosphere > Soil ... | reverse complement strand
TGTACTCATTTTTGAACAGGCTTTGCCGTAGATGAGCAGCTCGGTATCACCTCGAACCATCGTGTGCTGACGTAATGTCGTCACGGTTGCCAGTCGCAGGTAAGTAGAGGAACCTGTGAATCGAGGACAATTTGTTAACAGGAGTGTTACAAACCTCTGACAATTAGGGTCGGGCACATCCCTTACCGTCTGCGTAAGGGGGTATTATCCGTTGCCTGAAAATCTTGCCAATAGTCTTCAATTGAGCCAAACCGCGATTGCTTCCGAATATGCATTCGTACCCCGTCCTAGCATCGCGAGCCAGGAACCCGAAACCAACCGGGAGCCCGGTCGGGTCAGAAATCGCCCGGCCCGTGAACAAGCACTGATCGCAGCGGCTACTCGATTGTTTGCCACAAAAGGGTACGATGCAACGACAACCCGCGAAATCGCCGCCGAGGCTGGTTGCGCGGAGGGGTTGATCCATCGTTACTTCCAGGGCAAAGAAGGGTTGCTATTTGCCATCATCCGCTCGCGTACTTCCGGAGACACACTCGACACCATCACCAAGCCGGCATCAAGCTTGCGCGAGGAGTTCATGCATTTAGTGGAATCTGAGTTGGAGCGCATGTGGCAGGATCGTGAGTTTTTCCGGGTATTAATGCCTCGAGCCTTCTTAGACGCCAACCTCGGACACGTATTAAACCGCGTAGGACCGCTGCGACGCGCCAACAAGATTCGTGAGCGCCTCAGAACTGCCTGTAATGGCAATAATGTGTCGGACCACGAAGTGGAAGCACTAACCCAATTCATTGGCTCGATAGGTTTCCTATTCGGTTTTTTACGGCCTGTAGTCCTGGGCGAAGACCGGACGCGGGCTCGAGCCGTGGCCTTGGCTACCGCTGAAATCTTTGCGCGCAGCTTCTGAAGGATCTGCTTCCCCAGATTCTTCAGTCCAGGTCTGGCGAGACCTGACATATTCCAGCATACCGCCGCCTACACCTTGGTAACTGGAACGGAGCACGTCGCAAGCGACACAATGATCCTGAACATGGATCAGCAGTCTCCAGTATTCCTTCGTAGTGACCCATGGTGGCAAAGGGCCAAATTGCATTTGGCGAGGGTTCCTGCCAAAGCTTGGGTTGTACTCGCTCTATTCTTTACAGCGTCGCTTGCCATGGCTGTACATACGGCATTTTTCTCGCAGGATGCCAGCCTCAATCTCAGATTGCAGCATGGATTTCGCAATGCTCAACTGTCGGTCTGGGTTGACCGCGATCTGTCCTATTCCGCGCACCTGAGCGGTGCCGCCAGAAAACGGCTCGGCTTTATTCCCGATTCCGTGCAGGGAACTCTCACGCAAGTCATTCCGCTTTCATCGGGCAAACACGTTGTGCGAGTGAGAGTGGAACCGGATGATGGCTCGTCGCTCGAAGACAGCACGTCAGCCGAATTTGCGGATCACTCCCAGCGGGACCTGTCCGTTTCTGTTCGCCGTAACGGCATGTCCTTCAACTGGCAGCCGACAGGCCAATCCCAGGTCGCTGCCGTCAGCGGGAACGGCTGGTTGAGCCGTTACGCAGGGTCGTTATTCATGACGATCGCTGGATCAATCATCTCCGCTCTTGCGGGTTACGCGATCCGCGAACTGCCCGGTCAGCTTCAGAAGACTCAAACAACCGAACCCAAGGCGTAAGCTTATTTACCCATGGTTCCGGACGGCTGCAAACCTTCATCGGGTGGGTTCATCACGTGTATGTTGTCCGGCATGTTCTCCACCTCGTGAGTGTTCGTCGCCTGGCTACCGTCGAATCTCTGAATGACTCGGTAACACTCGCATGCGGCGTCTTCCAGACCTTTGCGGTTAAGAATAGTGACCTTGCCTCGTGAGTAGCGGATGATTCCCGCCCTCTGGAGTACTCCGGCAGCTAATGTGACGCTGGGACGGCCGGCTCCCAGCATCTGCGCAAAGAACTCATGAGTCATGGGCAACAAATCAGACTCGACACGGTCCTGGCACATCAGCATCCAGCGCGCGAGGCGTTTTTCGATCTCGTGCAGGCGGTTACAGGCCGCAAGTTGTGCCACTTGCATACCCTGAATTTGGGCGTAGCGATTCAGCATGAGCCGAAGTTGAGGCGAGGAGTCGAGTAACGACGACAGGGTACGCGATTTCACACGCAGGCCATTGCCCGGAATCTGCACCATCGCCCGATACGGGCTTCGGTCCATTCCTACGGAGAGTGGCGCTCCCACCCATCCTTCTTTTCCGACGATACCCACTTCTACGCTGCGTCCGTCGGTTGTCACTACTACTAGAGAGATCATGCCTTTATTAAGGAAATAGGCATATTCAATGTCCTCAGCGGATTCGTGAAGGCTTTGATGGTAAGTAAACTGCACCAGTTCAAGATGAGAACGCAGGGCGTCGAATTCGCTCTCCGGGATAGCATTGAGGATGCGGTTAACGATCGGATTTCCGTGGGCATCGGTGCGCAGGTTCGAGCCCATCATCGAGGGCTGCGGCTTCAGTTCAGAAACAGTGATGTCAGTTGCCACGTCTTCGTCCTCCAAGGGATAAGCCCAACGAACGCTTTGGATGCGAGTAGTACTAAACGGGTACCCCAGTCGGGTATTAGAAATACGGAGGAAAACTTGTGTTCGATTTGAGACAAAAGCCGTACTTCAAAGGGCAGGTTACCGCTGGCACAGCTTCTCCGAACGTCAGCTGTGCCCGATAGCGTAGGCCGGCAGCAGCAGAGAGTTCCGCTTTTCGGGCGGGATTTTATTTCTTGACCTCTCTACGCGATGTGCTATATAGCTCTGGCACCCATATTGATCGCGCGCCGGTGACTCTATGCCTCTTACCTCAACCGATTGGCTTGTGATCGTCGGTTACCTCCTGGTTAATCTTCTTATAGGTATTTACTACCGTCGCCGGGCCAGCGGTAACACGGAAGAGTTCTTCATTTCCGGGCGCGATGTCTCGTGGTGGCTAGCGGGCACGTCGATGGTGGCCACCACCTTCGCTGCCGACACCCCGCTGCTCGTAACCGGCCTGGTGGCGCGCCAAGGGATCGCAGGGAACTGGATTTGGTGGGGCTCCTGCGTTGGCGGCATGCTGACCGTTTTCTTCTTCGCCCGCTACTGGCGACGAGCCGAGATTCTCACCGACGTTCAACTGGTGGAGATCCGCTATGGTGGCAAACCGGCCGCCTTCCTGCGCGGCTTTAAAGCCATTTATCTCGGATTGTTCATGAACTGCTTCATTCTGGGGTGGGTTACGCAGGCCATGGTCAATATCATCACGGTGCTGCTTGGCCCCGCAATCGCCCAAGGGAAGGTCCTGCAACTCACTGTCGGTGGACACGGCTTTCAGTACACGCTCGGCGATCCCCGTTACACGGCGCTTCTTATCTGCGTTCTGGTATTGATTCCGTTCACCGGCCTTTACACATTTATCGGCGGTCTCTGGGGCGTTCTGGTAACCGATCTTTTCCAATTTGCCTTGAAGATGGCGATGATCATTGTCCTGGCATGGGTGGCGGTTGCCAAGATTGGAGGGATGCAAGCGCTGCAATTGAAACTGAAGGTGATCGAGAACAACGTTCACCAAACAGGTGTTCAGACTTCCGACCCCACTGCCTTCTTACCTGACTTCCACCTTGGACTAACGACCGACGCGCTGTGGACTTTGCCTGTGCTCACGTTCATTGTCTACCTCGGCATGCAATGGTGGCTGGCGTGGTATCCAGGAGCCGAACCCGGGGGCGGCGGCTACGTTGCGCAGCGCATGTTCAGCGCCAAGGATGAGAAGAATTCTCTCGGTGCGACGCTGTGGTTCAACATCGCTCACTATGCTCTACGACCTTGGCCCTGGGTCGTGACCGGCTTGGTCGCGGTCGTAGTTTATTCACCTTACGGCGGACTTCATCCCAGTGCGGCTTTCGCGCAAAATCCCGAACAGGGGTACGTAATGGTTCTGCGCGATTATCTGCCGCCCGCGTTACGCGGGCTAATGGTGGCGGCATTCCTTGCGGCTTTCATGTCAACTATCGGCACGCAGTTGAACTGGGGAAGCTCGTATCTCGTAAACGATCTCTACAAGCGCTTCTTCGTGAGGAACTCGACGGAACGCCACTACGTCCTCATCAGCAAAATCTTCACCGTTTTGCTGGTACTCGGTAGCGGGTATACGGCGACAAAGCTTTCTTCAATCAACCAGGGATGGAACCTTGTTCTCAATATTGGTTTCGGGACCGGGGCGGTTTACATCTTGCGCTGGTATTGGGAGCGCATCAACGCCTGGAGTGAAATCATCGCAATGGCAGTTGCCGCTGCCATGACGATCGGCCTCAGCCGCGTGAATTTTACGGGTAACACTGCACTGGTCTACGCAAAAACGGCGCTGATTACGGGATTGTTTACAACGATCGCCTGGATTATCGCCACCTATGTCACACCGCGCGAATCGGACCAGACGCTGATTGCCTTCTACAAGCGCGTGCATCCAACGGTTTACGGCTGGAAGCGCATTGCGAAACTTGTGCCGGAGCTTCCTGAAGTTCGCGATGTTGCGAGCAACGCCTTCAATTGGCTGATGGGCTGCATCCTTGTGTATGGCTGCCTCTTTGGCATCGGCAAGCTCGTCTTCGGCGAGTGGGGCTGGGGACTGCTGCTGCTGGCTCTGTCGGCCATCGCGGGCTATCTCATTTTCTGGGACTTGTCACGTCGCGGCTGGGCTACACTCTCGGGAAAAGAAAGCACGCCCGCATCGCAGGTCGCCAACGCGGACTAGACGTTGCTGACGGTCGCGTCGTAAGCCGTTGCGAGTAACAGTCTACGCACGGTTGGGCTGCAATGAAGGGGCGTGCTGGTCTCCCGCGAACGCCTGTTGTTTTTGCCCTATCATCCGCCAAGCGAATGCGGAGCTTAGAACCGCCAAACACACGAGTAGCCACAACACAAACCGGAATCCAAAAAGAAACGAATGATGGATCGCAGCGTCAATTCTCCTGGCAAGTTCTGATGGAGCATCGGCTGGAACTTCCATTCCTGCCAGCTTGGAGCGATTGGCTGAAACTTCTTCTCGTAAGTTTTCTGGCAACGCCAACACCTTGAGCTCGAGGTCCAGTCTCCAGTTGAAAGCCGTTACGAGGGCAATTCCCAATACCGCTATCGACAACAATCCTGCTACTCGCGAAACGGCATTGTTGATCCCGGAAGCCGTGCCCGCGAATTGAGGATCGACTGCCCCCATCACGGTGGTTGTGAGCGGCGCAACCGTAACTGCGAGCCCTACTCCCAGCGTGATCATTGCAGGGAAGAGGCTCTTCCAGTAACTCTGGCCTGACCCCACCAGCGCACAGAGAGCAAATCCGGCAGCACAGATCAGCGGTCCAATGATAAGTGGCCTACGCGCGCCGTAGCGGTCAACCAACCCACCCGACCAGCGCGCAAGCAAAAACGTCAGCAGAATGATGGGAAGAATTGCGGCGCCTGCGCCTGTCGGGGAATATTGCTGCACCTGGATGAGATCCAGGGGAACAAGAAAGAAGAACTCGCCAAGTGCAGCATAAAGAAAGAGCGTGAGAAGGTTGGCTCCCAGGAAGGTCCGCGATTGGAACAAACGAAGCGGAAGCATGGGATTGGCGGCCCTGCGTTCGAGAAAATAAAAGACAACCAGTAATGCCAGCCCGGCGATTGCGCTAATCCACACCAGCGTACTTCGCCAGCCTAGAATCGGCGACTCGACCAAAGCGTAAACAATTCCACCTAACCCCAAAGTCACTACGAGAGCGCCTATCCAATCCACACTGCGGCTGGCGCTCTGATTGCGGCTCTCTGGAACTCGCCAGAGCGTAATCAGCAGGACCGCCGCCGCGATGGGTACATTCAGGAAGAAGGCCCATCGCCAAGAGGCATGTTGAATCAGCCATCCACCTAGCACGGGACCGATTGCCATGGTGATTGCGGTGAACCCCGACCAGGTGCCAATGGCACGCCCCCGTTGGTTTGTGGCAAACGTGGCGCTAATCAGTGCCAAACTGCCGGGGACCAGAAAAGCAGCGCCGAGTCCCTGCACCGCGCGTGCCCAGATCAACTGCTGAATGCTCGGTGCCAAGCCACACCAGGCCGAAGCCAGGGCGAACAACAGCACGCCGCAGGCAAACGTAATTCGCCTGCCGAAGATGTCGCCGATTGCGCCGCCAACCAGGATGAGGGCGCCCAATGTGAGGCCGTATGCTTCTACGACCCACTGCACGTCGCTGACTGTCGCACTGAAATTCCTTTGTAGAGCAGGCAACGCGACATTGGCGACCGTGCTGTCGATGAATGCCATACTGGAGCCCAGAATGGTGGCGGCCAGTACCCAAGGCTTTGCCGCTTCGAGGCAGGGAGAAGCATCCGGACCGGAGAGGACAAGTACCTCATCACATGGAGTCTTCATTCCAGGCCAATGGATGCTGAGGGCCGCTTGCTCGCTTCAGAGATATCGACTGCAAAGAATCTGTGCTGATAGCTGCAGTTAACGTAGTTAGCTATTGCACTTTCACGCCAGCCATGTTGTCGTCCGGGGCGCGGTCGATTGACTTGTCGAGGGGATCGATGCCGGCTCGTGTCGGCTGGTGATCGACCGCAATGGTCAGCTCCGATTCGTCTTTCTCAATCTTGTGCTTCTGCAGGTACAGGTACTTGCCGTTAGCGTCCACGACTCCTATGTCGATCCAGTCATGCTCCGGAATTTGATGTTCCTGCCCCTTGCCGTCCGATCTCAGTTTCTTCGAATCAACCACAAGCTTCACCTGGTACTTGCCATCCGGCAACTTGGTCGCCTTAGCTGATTTCGTGCGGTTGTCATAAAGCGTGATGTTTTGCCAGAGATCGTCGTAGAGGTACCGGTACTCGGCCGGTGTGACCTGTTTCAAATATCCAATAAGGTCGGTCGATACTGGATAGGGCGGACCCTGGAAGGCAAATCTCTTCACAAATGCCGCGAGCGCCTGGTTAACTTTGTCTTCACCGACATAATCCTGGATCGCATACATTACCAGCGCGCCTTTGTTGTAGTGGATGTAGCCCTGATTTGAGTCCACACGGTAGAGTGGCAGCTCTTCGTTTCGCTCCTGTGCGCGACCGCGCAGATATCGGTCCAGCTCAAAGCGTAGAAACTTCTTGACTCCGACGTCTCCGAAACGATGCTTCATGATCATCAGCGCGCTGTACTGCGCTAGAGTTTCGACAATGGAGGTTTGCCCTTCCACGTTCGCGCTCATGACCTGGTGGCCCCACCACTGGTGTGCTGTCTCGTGAGCGGTTACATAAAACGGAAGATTGATGCTGTCAGGCTTCTTAGGATTGAAATAGGTAATGAATCCGATGGCTTCGGAGAAGGGAACTGTGTTGGCGAAAGCGGCGGCAAATGTCGCATAACGCGGGAATTCTAGAATTCTGAGCTGGCGAAATTGGTACGGACTGAAATTGGTGCTGCAGTACTCCAGACTCGCTTTCATGCTGTCGATCATCTGGTCGAGATCGAACTCGTGACCAGGGTGGTAGTAGATCTCCAGGTTCACGTCTTTCCAACGATCTCGCCGGACTTCATACCGCGCGGAATCAAGAGACAACAGGGGAAGAATAGGCGCATCCACTCTGTACTGGAAATATCGGCGGCCATTCTCCGTCCATTCTTTTTGCAGATATCCTGGCATCACGGCTATCTGATCAGGGCTTGTGCTTACGGTTCCTTCAAAAGTAATCCAGTCGGCGTCGGTTGCGGCCGCATTGATATTTCGGGCTGCTACGTCGTCCAGCTTTGGAAGGCGTTTGACCTTATCCAAACCATGCTTGTGTCGCGTGCTGTCATCCGTAAGTTCGATGTCTTCCGCGTATCCAACGAATGGCATATACCGATCGCCGAGCAGAGTTCCATTGTGCGCCAGGTCAGCATTGGGCCTGGAATTCTCGAACCCTACATTGGAGTACTTGAGCGCGAACTCCAGAGCAATGCGGGCATGGGCTGCTAAAGGATTGGCCAGCTTGTAGACATAAAAGCCTAGTGCCGGGTCTTCCAGTATGGCCGTTTGGCCGCCTGCCAAGCTGAGCCTTTGGATTTCGAGGTGTGGCATGGGAAGGGGCTGAAGGTCCACGGGCCAAACGGTCAATGCAATCTTCTCCATGGCTGCATTCGTCTTGTTCTCCAGAGTGATGGTGCCGCGCATTAGTGCGTATTCCTGCTCTGGGTAGAGGTCGACGTGCGCCGAAATATCGGTAATTCGCGGTTCCGGTAGGGCTTTGTATTGCCGGTATTTCTTCTCGTATTGTGCGCGTGCCTCGTCGATTGCGAAGGTATTTCGATATGGATTCAGAATATGGGTGTTGTAAAAAATGTATCCACCGACTGCGATAAACAGAAGCAGGCACACTCCCATTGCCACGAGAGATCGCAGCGACAAGCGTGCCGCGAACAACCTTCTGCGGACCGCCCAAGTTGCTTCTGTACCGCGTACCCACAGCAGATTGCTCACAATGGCGAGCAATATTGCCGCAAGACCCCAATAGAACTCGAACCAGAACAGTGGTTTGGCGTAAGGGCCGAACCGGTTCATGTCTGAATAAATAAAGTTGGGAGCCTGGCCGTAGCGGTAGAGGTAGTCTTCCAATCCCAACGGTCCCATTGCAAGACTCGCGATGAGATAGAGCACCATCACAAAGTGTCCGAGATACTTGTTGTTGATGATGGTGTGGACGAGCATGGCAAGTGAACAGAGGATCCACAAACGAATAAGGACAATCCCAAACAGGTTGGTGAAGTACAGGCCGAACTCGAATCGGTAGTAGCCATGGCTGGCCTGCACCACCACTCCAGCAGCCATGATGACGAGCACAATAATTACCTGAATCATCATCAACGCGATCAGTTTCGAGAAAAACAGCACCCATCCTTGCAGCGGCAGCGCGTCTACAATCTGGTTAAGCTGTGCATCCCGTTCTCTCCAGACAAGTTCTCCTGAAGCGAAAATGATGATGGCGAACGCAAAAATGAAAAATCCACCGGTCGCCGACTCCAGCATTGAATAAGTTACTGGGTAGGTGGGCGCCGTGAACGGGCTGATTACGTTGTTGGCCGTGATCACTGCGAAGAGAAAACCAGCGAGAAGCAACACGCCAAAGAAAACGTTTCTCACGGTCTCGGTGAACTGGATTTGGGATAACGACATGAGTTGCCGAAACGACGCCGATCGCGAAAAGACAGAATGGGCCGCCGGCAAGATTTTCGCCGACGGGACAACGTGATCGCCATTTTCCGGGGCTGTCTTTAGCTTCTTTTGGCGCTGTGCCGGATAGGCTAGCTGAAATTTGCGATAGGTCAGAGCGAGCACCGCCGCTCCAATTCCCAGCCAAAGTGCGCGATTGAGCAGAATGAAGCTTTGCAATGGAATCAACCGAGTATTGCGCTCAAATGGAGTCCAATATCGGGTTACGTAGTCAATGGCGCTCCCGCCCAGCGGATCGCTCAGCGCGGCAATCTTCGTAGCCGTTAGAGTTGACGACAGCTGGGCAGCTACAAAGAAGGCGATGAGCAGGATTACGCTTCCCGCATAGACGGCCAGCATTCTCCGTGTGAGCGCGGCGAGTCCGAAGAAGATTGCAGAAGTGAGGATCAGGTTTGGAATGACAAGCAAGAAATATGGTTGCAAATACGCCAGCGGGAGGTTCGGTCCTACGCGCGTCGGATCGAGCCAGGGCAGGTGAACTCCAATCCAGGCTCCAATTCCGACGCTGGAGAAAATGGCGAACTGAATCAACAGCGCGCCCATATAACGGCCCGCCAGATAATCAAACTTGGTGATCGGCGAGGTATAGAAAAAAGACGTGCTGTTGCTGGCCGTATCCTGGTATGTGGCTTGGCCGGCGATCGCCGCTGTGATCACCAAACCGAAGAAGGCGACGTAGCTGATAATGGCGTTCAGAGCATAGGGCGAGTTCACCAGTACCTTGCCGCCTGTGCCAAACTCAACCGTTGCATTGGGGATCGCGCCGCCCGACATGGCAGCAAACAAGACGCCGAGCAGTAGGAAAACTAGGAAATAAACGTAGGTGGAGATTCGGTGCAGACGTTGATGGAACTCGAATGACGCGATCGTCCAGACCATCGGCTTAGTTCACCATCCCCGGTCTTGCGCTCCCGTCTATGAATCCTCTGATTGTGGCGAAGTACAGGTCTTCCAAATCAGGCTCGGCTCGTTCAAATCCGGCCTCGGGTTGTTGATTGTTCAACGTGTGGACCAAGGTTTGACCCGCAAACAAGCGCATGGAGATTACGCGAAACTTTTCGCGATAAGCGGCAACCTCGGATTGATGGATTGATTTCTTCCAAACCCGTCCCGATAGACCCGCCACCAGCGAGGTAGGATCGCCGGTCAGAAGAACCTGGCCTTTGTGAATGATCGCCATATTGCGGCAAAGATCGCTCACGTCGGAAACAATATGGGTTGAAAGAATGACAATGATGTTCTCGCCGATCGCGCTCAGCAGATTGTGAAATCTGACCCGCTCCTCGGGATCGAGGCCGGCGGTGGGCTCATCGACAATAATGAGACGCGGATTCCCCAGAAGCGCCTGGGCAATGCCGAATCGCTGCTTCATGCCGCCAGAAAAACTGCCCAGAGGCTTGCGGCGATGCTCGTACAAATTCGTTTGCTCAAGCAGCGCCCTGACGGTTTCGTCGCGCTCGCTTGCATTCTGGATTCCCTTGAGTGCCGCAAAATGATTGAGCATATCCTGGGCAGAAATCTTGGGATAAAGCCCAAACTCCTGTGGCAGATAGCCCAGCACTCGCCGAACTTCATCTTTTTGCTTGAGGACATCAATTGAACCGAGAGTCGCCTTCCCGCTGTCCGCCTCCTGCAGAGTTGCGAGGGTTCGCATTAGCGTAGACTTGCCTGCGCCATTGGGCCCCAAGAGACCAAACATTCCTAGAGGGATATTGAGGGAAACGTTCTGTAGTGCCTGTGTGCCATTGGGGTAACGCTTCGAGAGGTTCTCAATGTGCAGTTCCATCCAGACCTCGTTTCGCGCACGGCGACTGAATTTCACAGCGTATTACGTAGTGGGTTAAGGGGAAGTTCCCGGTTCGGGATTGTATCGTAAGTGTTCACGCAGGGTGTGGAGTGTTGCGGAGCAGAAAAGTTAGAGGTCATCGCGCAGCATGCCTGTTTACAACAGCAGTACCTTGTACTACTCTCCAGACCCGTGTCGCCTTAAAATGCCGCCATGTCTAAAAAAACAGGAATGAGCGATTCGTCGCTTTGGATCGTCGCGGTCGTGCTGTTGGTGCTCGCCGCTTGGATGTATTTGAAACGCTAGGGTACGGAGCTCCGCTTCCGGACAGCTATTGATGGCCACCGTTGCAAAGGTGCGTCTTGCGTACTCTTGCCAGGGAAGCACTGTTACGAGGACCCCCGCGATTGCATGATAGATACGATTGATCACGGTGCTGCTGTGCGGGAGTTACGACTAAATCGCCCGCCCGTGAATGCGCTGTCTGACGAGTTAATCCGCAGCTTGCATCAGGCACTCAAGCTGGCTGCTCAGGACGGAGTACGCGCGCTTGTCTTGTCGGGTAGCCCGGGCAGATTTTCCGGCGGCCTCGATGTTCCTTTGCTGCTTACTCTCGATCGTTTGAGAATGGCTGACCTCTGGCATGAGTTCTACGCACTTTTAGGAGCGATTGCCCAATCACCCATTCCGATTGCCGCAGCAATTACCGGCCACGCGCCCGCGGGTGGCACAGTACTAGCTCTGTTCTGCGATTGGCGGGTCATGGCGGAAGGTGAATATCGAATCGGGCTCAACGAGGTGCAGGTCGGGATTGAGTTGCCTCCGACTCTTATGGCTGCATTTCGCCGGTTAATTGGCCCCCGGAAGTCTGAACAGTTGGCGGTCTCCGGTGAACTGATCTTTGCCGAAGAGGCACTTCGCATTGGTCTAGTGGACGACCTCGCTCCGCCCGAGCAAGTTGCAGGTCGCGCTTTGCAATGGTGCCAAAAACTTCTCGCCTTACCTCAAGAAGCAATGCTGGGGACGCGGCGCGAGGCCCGTCTCGATCTAACGGCGCTTTTTCAGACCAATCTTGAACCTGAGCTGGAACGTGTCATCGCGAGTTGGTGGAGGCCTGAAACGCAACATACGCTCCAAGTTTTAGCCCAACGGCTGAGCAAGAACAAGAGCTGATACTGCTGGTTGCAGACAAACAGACGGAATCCTCGATTGGCTAACATTCCTGGTTGGTTTCTTGCAAGACATTGCTTCTTAGCGCCTTTGCCTAGAATTTACCGCAGTTCTGCTTGCGTGTAAGTTGATCAGTCCTTAGCATTTCGACAACTTCGCTAGTCGCCATCCTGCGCGATCAATTCATTGCTGGAGTATTGTTACGTGACAAAAATTTGTGTGCCCATTTTCCTGACGGCAACCTTGGTAAGTTGTGGAGGCGGAGGAACTAGCCCGTTCGCCGCGACTCCGAATTCAGCTCCGACGCCGCCCGCTCCTACCGCGCCGACTACAACTCCCGTGCAACAAGGTGTAACGGTGACGACGCCTGCGAACAACAGCGTAGTACCCACCCTGGTCACTTATAACGCAACTGCAAAATCGACCTGTCCAAAGGGAGTGGTTTCCATGGGCGTTTACACGGCGCCTGGTGTTCTTGCCCATCAGAGCAACGGCGCGACGCTCAACGCTGACGTGCCGCTGAATCCCGGAACATATGACACAGTTGTGCAAGCATGGGATGGCTGTGGCGGCGCATCGAAAACGCACATCCGTATCACGGTGCAAGGCACAATGGCTGCGAGTAATACCGCTGTTTCCTATCCAGGAACAACGCTGACGGACGTTCAAAAAGATGGCGGCTGGACGGGGTACGCGCTGCTTCCGCCATCCTGGGGCATCTGTGCGTCGTGCAAGCCGAGCGGGCCAGGCACCACATGGTCGATGGGACAGAATGTCAGTTCACCTTCGATCAGTGGTTCCGCTGCCAAATTCAGTATTGGCGGGACGAGTAAATATACTGACGTCTTGTGGAACAACCACCTTGTGGGGGACTTTTCTTCCCATGGGAAGCCTGATTCCGATCACTCGATAGCTGCGGGAACGCATAATTTCGTATACGACGTCTACTTCTTTGGCGCAGACCTGCCTGTGTCACAAGCACTGGAGTTCGACATCAATCTATTTGTGAACGGAAAATCTTATATTTGGGGGCACGAATGCCGAATTGCCGGCGGTCACGAATGGGATATTTGGGATAATCAGGGGGCCAAATGGCATGCTACCGGGGTTCCGTGTCACCCGAACAACAACGCCTGGAACCACCTCGTCCTGAAGGCAAAGCGCACATCCGATGACCACTTGCTATTTCAGTCAATCACGCTCAACGGATACACGGCGAATTTGAACTACTACGAGAGCCCGACGCCCACAAATTGGCACGGCATTACGCTCAATTACCAAATGGACGGCAACGTGTCGCAGCAAGACTACAGCGTTTATCTCGACAAGCTAAATTTCAGCTACTGGTAGAACGCCCAGATTTTTGCCGGCAGGGAAGCTGGCCATTCCTATTTCTGAGCGGTGACGGCGATCTTCTTTCTCGCCGTCACTAATTCGGGCCGCTCCTCGCCCACACTGATTTCCGTTAACTTCTGGAAGTAACGAGTCGCCAGTGCGGTGTTCCCTGAGGCCTCAGCAGAGATTGCTGCTCCGTACAAGGCGTTGAACCGGTTAGGCGCAACTTTCAGGACAGCTTCATATTGAGCCAGTGCCTCTCTTGGTTGCGTTGACCGTAGCATGTCCGCCAATAACTCGCGTGCAGGAATCACCGCTCCCGGCGTAACCGCATCTTTATCCATACTCTCTTCAAGGTCCGCAGCTGAATGCATCATCTGTAAAGCATCGGCATGCTTCCCGGCCTGCTCGGCAATGCAGGCTTCAACTTCGCGGCGCTGCACTTCAATCTGCTTAGACCAATACGCACTAGTGTTGCTGGCGCCATCACGCAAAGACCCGAGAGTTGTCGATGCTTGCGTTGCCCGCTCAGGATCGCCGGCGCGTGCGCTGCCCACACCAACCGCCATCCAGGTGATAGCTTGTGCCCAAGGTACTGCCGACGGGATCGGTTTGAGTTGGCTGGCCTCCTTCCACTTGCCGAGTTCCATCAGGTAACGCGCAGGGATGGCCGAGAGCGCGTAATTTCCCGTCAAAGTCATGCGATCCCCTTTGGACAACGAGTTCATATCCTGCCAAACGGCATTTGCTAATTTCACGCGCCCGCTCTGCAGATACGCGTATTCCAGGTAATCCATAGCGTGCAACCGCTGATCCCTTGCTTCCCCGTTTTTGGAGGTTGCTTCTGCGTCGGCCGCCAACTGTGCCGATCGCATGTTTGAGGCGATCGATTCGTCCCACGAGCCGACTCGCGTGAATAGATGCGAAGGCATATGGTTCGCATGTGCCGAGGCGGGAGCAATCTTCGCATACATGCGCGCTGCCCCAAGCCCTTTCTCAGCGAGAACCGGATTGTCGTAACAGTGAATGATGTAGTGAGCTACACCCGGGTGCTGCGGCTGCTTCGCAAATATAGGCTCAAGAATTTCGCCGCACTTACGTTGATTGGAAAACGTCTTGTCGGTTTTGGGAGCGGTGATCGCGAGCGTCAGAGCGTGCAGGATGGCTGCTTCGTTGTCGTCGGGATAAGCCGCTTGTACTTCGGCCATCTTCCGCTCAAAGGCCTGTGCTTGCGCCGCTTTATCTTGGCCGTCCTCGCGATAGATTTCTTCTAGCGCACTTATAAACGCGCGATCATGGGCGCTGGTGTTCGAGTTGGAGGACGCGACATCTACCGCTTTTCGCAGAGCATCTCGGCCTGCGTTCCAATCTCCGCTTCCCCAAAGCCCGTGATAGTGCGACATGGCAATGCCCCAATATGCCATTGCGCAGTGAGGGTCTTTCGACGCGACCTCGACAAATGCTTCCCGCGCCTGTTCGTATTGAAAAGAGTGCAGGAGAGCAATCGCACCATTGAAACTGCCCGTTACATCCTTCGAACAGGAAGTTGAAAAATGCACAGAACCGATCTCCTGTTCGGTCAAGGTATGATGATGACCTTCGTCAGCCCCTAACCCCGCGGGAAGAATGCACGCCAGGAGCAAGCCCGTTAGTAGCCTCATCGAATCCCCCTTCAACTCAGGCTTCATATTGTAATGCGAGTCGATTGTGTTCGATGAAGCGGGTTTCACCGATCAGGTTCGCACGGTGAGAACCTAAGGCAATCTATGTATTGAGCATTCTGGTGCCCCCTGTTCTACTGCCTTTTGATAAAGGGCGAGCACTACTCCGGAACTCCAGGTACTTCGTCAACCTAAACGCCGGGGTTCTTTTATGGTCTGGCCGGCTCGCACCGACCAAAACCACTATAGTGAGGAGCAAGTGATGAAGCGTTTACTCGGAATCGCAGTATTGTTGGTTGCTGCATCTGCCTTTGTTGTTGCGCAGAGCAGCACCGGATCGACCAGTCAGTCGAGTAGTAGCACAGGGGACACATCAGCCCAGAGCTCTACCTCGCCCAGCGGGTCGTCAACCAGTCAAAGCACCAGCACCAGCTCACCCAGCAGCTCGACTGCGGGACAGAGCTCCACTGACCAATCCGGTCAGACCTCAGCCTCCCCCAGCACGGGCAGCAGTTCCAGCACTTCGCCGAGCAGCAGCAGCCCGTCTAGCACGAGCGGATCGAGCACCAGCAGCCCCAGCAGCAGCGGGTCTAGCAGCACTTCGCCGGACAACTCCTCGGCTTCGCCGAGCAGCAGCAGCCCGTCGAGCACCAGCAGCGGGTCTAGCACCAGCACTTCGCCGGACAACTCGTCTGCTTCGCCAAGCAGCAGCAGCTCGTCGAGCACCACCAGCGGGTCCAGCACCAGCAGCCCAAGCTCAACGAGCCCTGATTCGAGCACCCCGAGCTCCAGCAGCCCGAGCAGCACGAGCCCGAGCAGCTCGCCAAACAGCGGCAATCCGAGCACGAATCCGCCCAGCGCGGGATCGAGCACCGGTAGCAGCAGCAGCGGAACTTCCAATCCGCCACAGCAGTAAGATTCCTGATACCAAGGCAGCCCACTCTCCGGAGTGGGCTTTCTTTTTTGCGTCGGATCTGCAAATCAAGGAAGGGATAGTTTCACTGCCCTCGCCCAAGCCAGGATGGCTTGCTTACTTCTACCAGCGTGCTTGTCCCCCGGCCTGAATTGTCTCTGTGCCGGTTTCTGGACAGCGAGGCTCGGGGCAGGCATATCGAATCAGGTTCCGCTGGCGGTCCAGGCCGGAAATGAACATGGGCCGGCTGTGGTAATCACAGCGTGGCTGGTTGGGAGAGACATTCGGTGGTTCTCCCCATTTTGGTGTGACATATCCCAGGCGCTCGCTGAAGCAGCGGCGGCAAAACTCCGCTGTGCACCGGAAGAATTCAATCGAATAATCTGCACTGAAGGGGGCGGTCGAAGGCTCCATCGCGCGGTAATGTTTATCGCACAGGGGGAGAATGTCGGTCCGCATCGGTTGAGTCTAGCATCCCAGCGTCAGCTTTCGAGAGCAGCACAGTAGGCCTACGCGCAACCGAGCGTGGTTTGACACCACCGGTTGACGAAGCCTTTCCCTCAGGCCTTCGCGTTTATAGATTCCGGCCGGAACTCACCCGAAGATATTCGAGAGCCTAGATCGAGAAATCCATTGCCTTCTGTGTGTTCAATCCATCTCCGAATGTGGTCGGCAATTACCACCCGCTGTTGGGGAATGTCCAGATCCGATCCCGGCAGTACAGCGTAGAGACGCCGCGTTTCCGCGGGATGCTCTTCGTCCAGACTGTGCAATACAAGTTGTAACGCGACGTTTTCGCTCTCTCGCTCCGCCATCACCGCGTTCACTCGAATCAGCCATGGGCCTTTTTGTGTACCCACAACGTTGAGGTCAAGAGGGTTCTGCTGGGGGTGTATGAGTGTCGCCATACTGAACCTGGGTTTCTGACATAGCCTTACACCCGTCTTTCGTGGCTGCTGTGATCTCGGTCACAGCCATCGGTGACCAATCCAACGGCGTCCCGAGTCCCCATCTTCTACAGTGAGCCTGAGGTTGGAGGACAAATTGATTACCAAGAGTGCGAATGATGATGGCGTGGTTTTGCGGGTGGTTGGATCGCTCACAGGCTCGTCTGTTCGCGAGCTCGAGCGCCGCTGGCGTGAGGCTCGTGTGCAGGACGCCGCAATCCAGGTTGATCTTTGCGCGACAGAAGAGATCGATGGGGACGGCCGGGTGCTAATTGGCGAAATGTTTGCCAACGGCGTGGAGCTATTTGTCGGGCCGCGGGGTCCGCGGCGTGTTCAGTGAATCGCGATTTTGGGTGTGAGAGCTAAGCCGCCTTTCCGCCGTAATCCGTTCTTCCAAGCGTGCTACGCAACCGAGGCAGCACTTCCTTGCCGTAAAAATCAATCACCTTCTTCTGATCTGCCTGACCGGAATGGATATTCACAATCGTCGCTCCACTCTCGAACAACTCGTTCACAGTCTTGAGGTGCACATTCGGATTGGTGCTAACAGGCCACTCCTCATAGACTTCGTCCAACGGCACTTCCTTATCAGCACGCTCTTGTATCGTTTTAGGATCTCGGACGTTGTAGTATTCCTTGAATGCTTTTGGACCGAAACGCCAGAGCTCTGCGGCGGCTCGCGCTTCGTTCTGATCGCCCACCACGACGTACTGCTCAATCAGGACTGGCGTTTTCGACAGATCTCTTCCTGCTGCCTTGGCACCGCTTTGAAACTCAGACTTATATTGCTTCCAGGTCTTCCCGTCCGTAATTAACCCATCTGCGTATTGTCCTGCGCGCCGCATAGCTTTCGGCCCGTTAGCCGCCATTAACAATGGAATGGCTTTTTCCGGTGGATCGTATAGCCGCGCATTGACTTCGTAATACTTCCCTTTGTGACTGACCTGCTGTCCTTTCCATAAATTGCGGATGATCTCCGTTGCTTCTATCAGGCGGTCGTTGCGCTCCTGCCACTTGGGCCAGGACCCGACAGCAGCCTGTTCGTTCAGGGCCTCTCCCGATCCAAGTCCCAAGAAAATCCGACCGGGATAAAGCAGATTCAGTGATGCGAACCCTTCCGCGACCACTGCGGGGTTATAGCGGAATGTGGGGCAGGTCACGGTAGGGCCCATCCAAACTCTCTTTGTGCGTTGCCCCAATGCTGCCATGGTGACCCATGCCATCCCAGAATGCCCCTCGTTGCTCTGCCACGGTTGCAGATGGTCGCTGTTAGCCAGCAGATCAAAGCCAGCTTTCTCGGCGGTTTCGCCCAGATCGACTAATTGCGGCACGGGAAACTGTTCGTGGGGCAACATGAATCCCATCATTTTGTTCGTGAACGGCAGAGTGGTGGAGTTATCCGAGTCCTGCTCCCGTTCACCTGATCCGGTGCCGCCTGCCGTTCCACTGCTCAGGGCCATCCCCCGAGTGCGCTCCAGACCCAGCACCGACACTCCAACCACCGCAGCAGCCGATTGCAACATTCGGCGGCGCCCTTGCACGCAGTTATGGTCTCGATACGCGAGTGGCTGGCGGGATTGGTCGAGCATCGTGGTGGCTCCTGGTTTTTTGGAGGAACAGCAGGCTTCGATGCCTGGAGAGTAACTCGGGTTTACAGACGCAACCAACGCGCAGGCTCTTGGTGCCAAGACGGCAAGCCCCCTTCGACTCAGGGGTTGAATTTGTTCCACTCGTGGGTCAGGTTTGCAACTCTGACCATCAGGCGGAGTGCGAACAAGACTACTCAAAACCATGCCTGGGCACGACGTTGAAGAATGGCGTTAATGAGCACGGGGGCGGAATGCACTGCGATGATCGCAGGCCAATGATGGAAAACTAACTGGGCCTCTAGGTTGTCTGAGAGTCTATGGTTCTCGGATCGCCGAAACGCTCTCGAAGCAACTCCACGAGCTCATGAGGATCGTGACTTGAAACCTGGTAATCGCTGCCGTATGAGTCGCTTTGCAACGGCGAGAGCAGGATGACCGGCAGACGTGGGCATTGTTCCTTGAGTTTGCTAACGAACTGCCCTCCGCCCCACGCTTTCAACTGAGAATGGATAATCAGAGCTGATGCATTAGGGAACTGCTGGAGCAACTCTCTTGTCTCGCTCACACTGTGGGCAGTGATCACATTGAATTTGGCGGTTTCCAGGACTAATTTGCGAGCTGAAAGCGCCTGCTCGGGTTCGGGTTCTGCCATGATGAAAGTTGGTCTGGCCATCTACGAATCCCCTTGCAGAGCGAATCAGGTCGTGTACTAGACGATATTCTGGGAGCCGCGGTTGCCCGCCAGAGCACGAAGCTGCCGCAGACTAAAGACATTCTGGTTTAAGTATGGTCAAGCTTGGTCTCTGACTTCGTCGGCTACATCTTGATCAAAGCCTGCGTCAGGTCTTCTTTTAGGTCCCGCTCATCTTCCAGTCCGATACTGAATCGCACAATTCTCGCACCATAATTTGGGCGGTTTGTAGCTGAATGGAAGTCGTAGGCTACTGCCAGGCTGGTGACGCCTGCCCAGCTGTATCCAATCTCGAACAACTCAAGGGCATTAACGAAACTAAGAACCTGCTGCTTCGTATATCGCTGTTTGAAGACAATGGAGAACACGCCCGCGGAGCCGGTAAAGTCGCGTTTCCAGAATTCGTGTCCTGGGCAAGATGGGAGAGATGGATGCAGCACCAGTTCAATCTCGGGACGTTCTGCCAGCCACACCGCCAACTCAAGAGCACTGGTTTCGATTGCCTTTAGCCGCACTGCTAAGGTCTTCAGTCCACGGAGGGCCAAGCTGCAATCGTCCGGTGAAGCTGCACAGCCGACCAGTTGATGAGTGCTCCCTAAACGTCGATAGGACAACTCATCCCGTACCGTAATCGAACCCAGCAGTAAATCACTGTGGCCGCCCACGTATTTGGTCAGTGCCTGCATGGTGACATCCACGCCGTGTGCGAAGGCGTCGAAGTAGACTCCCGCAGCCCACGTATTGTCGAGCACAACCCTCGCGTTCGCCGCATGCGCCGCTTCCACGATCGCGGGTAGATCCTGCACCTCCATCGTGATTGATCCCGGACTCTCGCACCACACCAGGCGCGTGTTCTCTCGGAAATGCGCACGGATGCCGGATCCAATGGTTGGGGGATAAAAACTCACCTCAACTCCAAAACGGCGAAGCACTTCGACAGCGAATTTGCGGTTGGGCGTGTAGATGCTTTCTGGCACTAGCACGTGGTCCCCGGCTTTCAAGAACGCGAAATTGATGAGCGCGATTGCACCTTGTCCCCCGGGTGTTATGAAGGTGCGGTAGCCACGCTCCAGTTCGCAGATGCGGGCTGCTAATTCCAAAGTGGTGGGCGTGCCGTAAAGGCCATAGGTATATCCGACCGCGTATTGGTCCCATGTATCCTGAACCGCTTCCGCGCTGGGAAAAAGCACGGTGGAGCCGCGGTGCACCGGAGTGGAAAGAGAACGGAAGCCTTCGGGAATCCGCGCATCAGAATGGATCAACTTCGTCTTCCAGTTTTTGCCCATGCAGAAGAGTGTAAACGGAAACAGCGAACACGAAGGCGGGACCTGGTTGTGTATGCGCCGCGGCGGTCAAGAAACGCGTGAAGGTCGGTTACGCTATTACGCTTTGTCTAGATGCCGTTAGTGGTTGGGAAGCTTGTGCGATGCGAGTACCCGCCTCATCGCGGTACTAGGGTCCGCACGCCCCAGACTGCCGCGACGCCTAGTCCCAAGGCGAACGCTAATCCAACCAGACGGCCTGACGGTGTGCTGTTGCTCCAACCCTGGAGCACCGCATTGATTCAAACCAGAAAAAGCAGGATGGCGAAAATCGCAAGGGCCTTGAGCCACATAGATAACTCCTTGCCAAATTCTCAGAGAAGTTTTCTGCGCGGGAAAGGACGATCATCACAGGTCAGGGTGAGCTATGGATTACTGGCGCGATGCGGCGGATGTAAGCGTAAAAGGCAGCGGGTGGCTTAACAAAAAAGACTTGGAGGTACTAACACAATTGGTATAGAAACAAATCCCTGCGCTCCCCCCGGCCCGCCGCCGCTTCTCTCCCGAATGACGCGGCGGCGGGCATTGCAGTCGCAGCAGGACGGGCACCAGCGTAATCTGATTCTTGCGGTTCGCGCGCGGTTGTTGCCGGTACGAACGCAAGCTAATCCGCTTTCTGCGACGACTGCACGCGCCGTCGACCCCGGCCGCCCTTCTTGCCCCAATTTGAAAGTTGTTCTTTGTACTTCAGCGTGGTTCGCTGACCTCCAGTCGATCCGATACAACGAGGACAAATCAGCTTCGACCTGGGATGATTTGCGCAGGCCTGGGTGAAGGAAAGAATAGCCAGGACGATCTGGTTAGAAAGTTCCTGCAAAAATTCCGCGTGTAGTTCGGAATATTGTTTCTGCCGATAGCTGAGCATTGTGACTACACCAACGCTGTTTCCGCGCACGACGAGAGGAACCGCGCAGTAGGAATGAAGCCCTTCGGAAATGGACAGTTGCTCGATCGCAAACTGGGCTTCGGCTTCAATATCTTTTCTGATGACGGCTTTTTGATGTTCCAGAACAAGACCGTGAGGAGTTTGCGCGCGGTTGATTCTTGCTCCGATCCGAAAGAAGCTTCCCGGCAGGCTACCGCGGAGCCCAACCACCTTCAACGCATCCTCCTCGGGTTCGTACATCATCAATCCGGCACGATCGTATGGGACTATTTTGCTCAGCGAAGAACACATCTCAGCGAACACCGCGTCCGCAGTTGAGTGAGTGATAGCCGCACGATTTACGTCTTTCAAAGTTTCGTAGCGTACTTTCGTTTTCAGCAGAGTGTTCATGATGAATCGGCCTCGTTCATTGAAGGAATACGATTTTAGCTGCCGATGGCTCTACTGGCCAAGAGTTTGGAGTGACTTACATCGCAATGACGGGAGATTGATGTACGGCAGTGGGACGAGCTGCTTTGAATTCAATCCGCTCTCGGTTTGTCTGACGCGAGAGAACCGCCTGAGTGCTTCTCCTTCGGCCTAATGTCCACAATCGGATCATCGCCGCTCGGGCCGGCCGAGAACAGCGTGCAAGTTCGGTCCGATGCCATTGATCGCAGATACCTGCGGATCTTGCGGATCACAACAATTGTGAACCAGCAATAGGTGCGTTACGGTTTACACGGTCGAAGATGCTGGGGCTACTGTTCGCTTACCAGCGATCCAGCCTCCGTAATGCTTCCTTTCACCAGGTCGGTTTGGATCTTCAGCTTTTGATGTGGTCGCAAATCCGCGACTGTCTCGAAGGGCAGGTAACCAGGAAGCGCGATGCGGACGCGATGCTTTCCCGTCGTCAACAGCAATGCCTTCCCGACGCCATCGAACTCGTCAACGTGTCCGGCAAACTGATCGTCAATGAAAACGGCGGCACGGGTGGGGGTGGCAGATATCTTTAGCTCGCCTGTGGCGTCGGAACCAGGCGTGCGGGAGTCTCTTACCAGAGATAAGCGAATGCTGTGGACCTCTCCCGGTTCCAAAACTGCTTGTTCAACATAGTCCTTGTACCATGCTTGCCGTGCGACGATTTCATGCTTCCCGGGCAGCAGCATAAGTTTCTTTGCCCCATTAAGTTCCTTCACGTAGCCTACGTACTGGCCATCAACCCAAACGCCCGCCGTTTTATCTGCGCCGGTCCGAGGTTGAAAGCGGACTTCGGCCAGGATTGCGCTGTCCGACCCAAAGACCAGGGCAGCAGCCCCGAAACATACAAATGAAATCCATAGCGAAACGAACCGACGAAATTGAATACTCATGAGTCCAATGGTGGGAGTATTGGCCAGGAGAATCAAACTCGGAAGTACACAGGTATTCACGGAGTTAGGATGACGAAGCCGATCCGTTCCCGAGTCAGACACCAGGTTTCAGCGCGAACGATCCCACCAAACAGGAACAGGGATTGGACGGGCCTCAGTTCGTCCAGAAGATTCCCGGGAGCCTTGGCGGCCCCATCATCAAGAACAAGACTTTCTTCTTCGTTAACTTCCAGTGGCTTCGTACCTTGGTGACGCAGATCAATACAAACCCGGTTTACACCGCCTTGGGCCGCCAGGGAATCTTGCGGTCGTCAACCTAAGTTCTCCGACTCGCTCGCAGCAGGCCTATATCGACAATCGCCGTGGGTGGGCTTGAAAGCGCTTTGATTTTCTCCCTGTAGTCCAACCCTACCCGTACTTTGGTGCAGGCCGCTGATCATCGGCTAATCTGCTGATGCTCTACAGAATTGGATCGCAAACACCGCACCATGTGACATTCATCACTGCGGGTTCTTCTTCGTCCCTTCAATGATCAGTAGTTAAGAGTTTGATGGTGCCAAAACACAGACTTACTCTCGCTATACCTCGCCTGCACGATCGCGGTGGCTGATTGCTTGAAAACAGGTGTTTGGGGCGGCTACGCAAGGTTCGATCAATCTAGGTCGCAGTCTAGTGGAAGGGGCCGCTTTCGTCTGTGTCCTTCATCACTTTCCGGCGTGGCGGGCGTCATATGCGAGTAGGCATACCATTGATTACATTTTCTTTAGCAGCAAGCGCTGGTCGCCGAAAGGGGTGCCATGGTTAGCCTGGCAATCGACTTCAGCAAACCGGTCGTTCCAAACGAAGATAAGCGGTGGAAGATAGTGGATGCCACAATGCGTCGGCTGGGACATCAACCTCGCGCGCTCATTGAGACGCTGCACACCGTTCAAGAAGCATTCGGATATCTAGATGAAGATGGCCTGCGGTATGTTTCTGCATCTCTCCACGTTCCGCTCAGTCGGTCTTACGGGGTGGCCACCTTCTACCATTTTTTTACGCTGAAGCCTGCCGGCGAGCATACGTGTGTGATTTGCACCGGAACAGCTTGCTACATCAAAGGAGCTGCTCAATTACTCGCCACGGTGCAACAAGATTTGGGCATTTCTCCTGGCGAAACCACAGTCGACGGCAAGCTGTCGTTGCTGACAGCACGCTGCTTAGGCTCCTGCGGACTTGCCCCGGCTGTAGTCTACGACCACCAGGTCTCCGGGAAGGTCCTTCCGAATAATCTGCGCGAACATATCGCGAAGTGGATGACTCATGAACTCTGAGGAACTGGACCAGATCGCCGAGAACGAGAACGAAGAACAGAAGAAGTTCGCCCACCGGATAAACGTCTGTGTGGCAGCTGGGTGCCTCTCCTGCCAAAGCCAGGAAGTTAAAGATGCAATCGATTCAGAGGTCAAGAAACGTGGCCTAGAGCACGAGTGTCAGACTAAGGGTGTCGGTTGCATGGGCTTGTGCTCAGAAGGTCCTCTAGTCTCGGCGGATGCAAAGTTGCTGTACCGCCGGGTTGCTCCTGATGATGCGGGAGACTTGGTGGACAGTCTCAAAGGGGCCCCGGTGAGCAGGTTGCTTTGTAGAACCGATCAGCCCTTTTTTCAAAAACAAAAGAAGATCGTACTGGAGAATTCCGGAAACATCGATCCCGAGCGTATTGAGGACTACGTCGCTGCGCACGGCTACAGCGGCCTCATTCGCGTGCTGAGCGAGATGACTCCGCTGCAGGTTATTGAAGAGGTTGTAAAGAGTGGGCTACGGGGGCGTGGGGGTGCGGGATACCCGACAGGGCTCAAGTGGAGCACCGTGGCGAAGGCAGTTGCAAGAAACAAGTACGCCATCTGCAATGCCGATGAGGGTGATCCAGGTGCCTTCATGGACCGGAGTGTCTTAGAGAGTGACCCGCATAGGGTCCTTGAGGGCATGATCATAGCCGCCTACGCGGTTGGAGCCTCAGAGGGATACATCTATGTGCGGGCGGAATATCCGCTGGCTATCAAGCGTCTAAAAACGGCCATCCGGCAGGCAGAACGTTTAGGTCTGCTGGGCGGCAACATCTGCGGAACAAGATTCAACTTTCATGTCGATCTCAGGCTTGGCGCCGGAGCATTCGTTTGTGGTGAGGAAACAGCGCTGATCGCCTCGATCGAAGGCAAGCGCGGCACGCCACGAGCGCGACCTCCGTATCCGGCGCAAGAGGGTCTCAATGGGCAACCGACTCTGATTAATAACGTCGAAACATACGCAAACATCCCCCCCATCATCCGCAATGGAGGTGCATGGTACGCAAAGATCGGAACCGAGAAGAGCAAAGGAACGAAGGTGTTCGCACTAGCTGGCCGAGTGCAGAACACGGGATTGGTTGAAGTTCCGATGGGGATCACCTTGCGTGAAATCGTCTTCGATGTTGGCGGTGGCATACCCGAGGGAAGACAAATTAAAGCGGTCCAGACGGGTGGACCGTCGGGAGGGTGCATTCCTTCCGAGTTTCTGGATATGCCGGTCGACTACGAATCTCTGTCCAAGGTTGGGTCGATCATGGGTTCCGGTGGAATGATCGTTATGGATGACAGTTCGTGCATGGTGGATGTCGCTAAGTATTTCATGGACTTCTGTATGTCCGAATCATGCGGGAAATGTATTCCATGCCGAGTGGGTACGTACCAAATGCACGAACTGCTCAAGAACATTACGAATATGCAAGGTGCCTCTGCAGATATTTCCAAGCTCGAGGAGTTAGCGGACGTTCTGAAGAACACCAGTTTGTGTGGGCTGGGGCAGTCTGCACCCAACCCAGTTTTGAGCACATTGCGCTATTTCGGGGGCGAGTATCGCGCGCACGTTGACAAGCGATCGTGCACGGCAGGCGTGTGCGGCAGCCAAGAGGTTAAGCCATGATTCCGTTAACAGCGGGCAAAGCGGAGGCCATCAAGACACTTACCATTGACGAGCAGCATGTAAGTGCCCGCCCGGATGAGACCATCCTCGAGGTCGCAAGAGAGAATGGCATAAATATTCCGACCCTTTGCGAATTGAGAGGACTCTCAAAGGTGGGAGCGTGCCGGCTTTGCCTTGTGGAAGTCAAAGGAAGCGCGCGCTTGCTTCCCGCCTGCGTGACGCGCGTGGAAGAGGGCATGGAAGTTACTACCCACTCTGACCGCTTACAGCACTACAGGAAGGCGATTCTGGAGTTGCTCTTTACTGAGGGGAATCATGTCTGCTCAGTGTGCGTTTCAAATGGCCATTGCGAAATGCAGAGCCTGGCGCAGACTTTGGAAATAACTCACGTTCACTACTCGTATCGGTATCCAAAACAAACGGTGGATGCTTCGCATGAGCGATTTGTGGTCGACCATAATCGCTGTGTGCTGTGCACACGTTGTGTACGTGTTTGCGAGGAAGTTGAAGGAGCTCACACTTGGGACCTTATGGGACGCGGAATCAATGCTCAGGTGATTACGGACTTAAATGAGCCTTGGGGCAGTTCGCAGACTTGTACTGGGTGTGGCAAGTGCGTGCACGTTTGCCCCACGGGTGCTCTTTCGGAGAAAGGAAAATCCGTTGCGGAAATGCTTAAGCGCCGGCAATTTCTGCCCTACCTGACGCTGATGAGGGAGGATTGGAGTGAGTAAGCTACGCCTCGCAACAGTATGGCTGGACGGATGTTCGGGATGCCACATGTCGCTTCTGGATACTGACGAGCGCTTGCTTTCGATTGCGGAGGAGGCAGACCTGGTGTACAGCCCTCTGGTCGACGCCAAGGTCTTCCCGGAGAATGTTGATATCGCTCTGGTGGAGGGCGCCGTAAGCAGTGAAGAGGATTTACACAAAATAATGTTGGTGCGGAGCCGTTCAAAAGTGCTGGTTTCATTGGGAGACTGCTCGGTCACAGCCAATGTTCCTGGGATGCGCAATCAGTTCGGCGTAAAGGCGATTCTCGACCGTGCGTATCGCGAAAACGCGACGCTCGACTTGGGTGCTCCGAGTGAAGTTGTACCAGCATTGCTACCGCAGTCACGGCCCATTCACGAGATTGTCGACGTCGATGTCTTCGTGCCAGGTTGCCCACCTTCAGCCGATGTCATATTCCATGTGCTCAGCGAACTGTTAAACGGACGTAAACCTGAATTAAGCGCAAGAACACGATTCGGAGCTTGAATTGCCAGAGACACAACACAAAACGATTTTGATCGATCCGGTCACACGTATAGAAGGGCACTCCAAGATCACGCTTCACCTCGATGATAGGGGGCGCGTATCTGATGCGCGCTTTCACGTGACTCAGTTTCGAGGCTTTGAGAAATTTTGCGAAGGGCGACCGTTTTCAGAGATGCCCTCTTTGATGGCTCGCATCTGCGGGATATGCCCTGTTAGTCATCTGATCGCCTCGGCGAAAGCCTGCGACGCGATACTGGCCGTAAAAATTCCTCCAGCAGCAGAGAAACTGCGTCGCATTTTCGGACTTGCACAAGTAATCCAGTCGCATGCGTTGAGTCTCTTCTATCTTTCTGCTCCTGATTTGTTGTTCGGTATGGACGCTGATCCTGCAGTGAGTCACATTTTTGGAGTCGCTGAAAGAAACCCGGAGTTGGCCCGTGGCGGCATCAGGCTTCGGCAATTTGGGCAGCGCATAATCGAGCGGCTGGGCGGCAAGCGTATTCATCCAGCATGGATTGTGCCGGGTGGGGTAAGTGAGCCGTTATCGCAGGCGCATCGAGATGAGATTCTCGTCGATCTTCCTGAAGTTTTAAAAATCGCCGAGCGCACTCTGGAATGGTTCAAGAGCATACGAGAAAGATTTCGAGAAGAGATAACAACGTTCGGCAATTTCCCGAGCTTGTTTATGGCCATCGTAAAACCCGACAGCGGGCTGACTTTTTACGACGGTGGTATCAGTGTTGTCGACGCGAGCGGCGATGTTATCGCACAGAATCTGGATCCTTCTCAGTACCCTGAGTACATTGGCGAAAAGGTGGAGTCTTGGAGTTACTTGAAATCCAGCTACTACAAGCCCCAAGGTTATCCGGATGGGATCTACCGCGTAGGGCCGCTGGCGCGCATGAATGTGGCACAGCGTTGCGGGACGCCTCGGGCAGATCAGGAGCTCGCCGAATTTCACGAACTGCAGCGAACGGCAGTACTCAGTTCTTTTCATTACCATTACGCTCGACTCATAGAACTCATGTACTGCGTGGAGCGTATGGGGCAGCTATTGGACGACGCGGAGATACTTTCAAAACATGTACGATCTTTTGCGCGGCCGAATAGCTTCGAGGGAGTCGGAGCGTGTGAAGCTCCAAGAGGAACGCTCTTGCATCACTACAAAATAGATGAGCAGGGTTTAATTTCCTGGGTCAACCTCATCATCGCCACGGGACACAACAGCCTGGCCATGAATCGCAGCATCCTCCAGGTGGCCAAGCATTTTGTCGTTGGCGACCACCTCACTCCCGGAATGTTGAACCGAGTTGAGGCTGTGATACGTGCTTATGATCCCTGCCTCAGCTGCTCAACCCATGCGTCAGGTCGGCTGGCGATGAATATTCAACTCGTCGACTCCAAGGGCAATGTCCTCGATAACCTGAACAGCCAGTGAGCGCGGCCCCTTTGTTTCGAACATGCACAAAGGGGCTTGTGCTGGTCAAAACCTCACCTCTTCATTCTCCACAAGCTCTGCCGTAACAGCCCCAACCAGACGCTCACGTCATCTGCGGGCAGACCAAGCCGAAAAACCAGTCGACGGATCTTTTCTTCGGACGAAGATTCTGATTGAGCCGACAAGTACCCGCTGGCACGCGCTGATTCCAGCAGCAGTGCTGTGACCCGGTCAAGGTCGGCGGCATCGGCTTGTCTCGGCGTCGTCTCCCGCGACGAACGACGATCTTCACGGATAAGCTCGTAAAGGCAGACTGCAACAGCTTGGCCTAGATTCATCGACCCATGCTGCTGGCGAGTGGGAATGCGAAGCAGCCATTGGCAATAACTTAGGTCCTTGTTGCCGAGGCCCGTTTTCTCGGAACCGAAGAGAATCGCGACAGAGCCCGACTTGAGTTGTTCTCGCATAATCCTGGCCCCGTCTTGGAGTCGTCGAAGCGTGTGCTTGAGTTCACGATCGCGGGCAGCGGTTGTACCTACGACAAGGCTGCAATCAGCCACGGCATCGCTTACTCGGTCATACTCTTCAGCCTGCGAGAGGATGGATGACGCCCCGACGCCTGAGCGCGCTTCCCGGAAGGCAATGTCGTAGGGCCTTACTAGTCTGAGGCTCGTGAACCCGAAATTGCTCATGGCACGGGCTGAGGCGCCGATGTTCAGAGGATTTCTGGTCCTCACGAGGACAACACGAACACGACTCAGGTCGGCGGGCATAGGCAGGAAGTATTCTACGATTCGTCTTCAGGGGCCTCGCTGTCGGCTTACCAATGGGGCAGACGTGACGCGGAAGCTGACCTGACCGGTGACCAGAGGTCGGGTGCGGCACCGTAGAATTGGCTATAAATCGCTTGACTTCCTTCGGAAAGAAAAGTAAAAGGTTGCAAACGAAACGATTCGAAAGCTACGTTTAAAGCATTTCGTGCAATCAAATGTCTGCCTTCGAGGTGCTCCGATGACGACCTTCCGCCGCCAAGCTCACGTTCTCTACCTGCTCGTAGTTGTGTTGCTGCTCGCACAAATCGCCCTCGCGCAGGCCAGCTACACGGCCCAACTTCGCGGGCTTGTAACGGACCACACCGGCGCAGTAATTCCCGACGCCAAGGTCACGGCGACTGACAATGGCACCAATATTTCTACGACTGTGCCGACCGATAGCAGCGGACATTACATCTTCAGCTCGCTCCGTCCTACCACCTACACGTTGAGAGTGGAATCCCGGGGCTTCGAAGCGGCGGTGCAAAAGAATCTCGTGCTGGCCGTCAGCCAACAGGCAACTCTTAATGTGACGTTGAAGCCTGCGGGTGTTGCTACCGAAGTGCAAGTGACCGATACCGCGCCACTCCTCGACACCGGCAGCGGGTCACTCGGGACGGAAGTCACCAATGAATTCGTAACTCGCATACCGTTACAGAACCGGGATACGAGCCAACTGGTTTACCTGTCTGCTGGCGTTACCCAATTGAACAACGCCGATGCGTATCCTTTCGGCACGAACTTCTCCTCCAATGGGCAACGTTATGGCTCCGCCGAAATTCGTTTAGATGGCACACTCGCGACGGGCCCCGAACCGGGAGAAGGGGCGACTAGCAATTTGAGCTATTTGCCTTCGAATGAGGTCATTCAGGAATTCAAAGTTCAAAACAACAGTTTCTCGGCTGAATATGGGAGCAATGGCGGGACCATCGTTAACGTGCTGATGAAATCTGGAACCAACAACTTTCATGGCACTGGATGGTGGTTTGGGCAAAGAACCCCGCTCAATGCCAACGACTTCTTCTCCAATCGTTTTGGAGTGCCACGGAGCGATTCTACGCGCGACCAGTACGGCTTCTCGGTTACAGGACCGGTGATCAAGAACAAAACATTCTTCCTTTTTGACTTGGAACGAGTTCGGCAGAATGACAAGAGCCTGGTTAGCGGCCGTGTGCCGACGGACCTTGAACGGCAAGGCGACTTCCGGCAGACCCTCACGCAGGATGATAACGGCAACATCGTCAACGTGCAGCTTTTCAATCCTCGTGATGTGGCAGCCAGTGGACTGCGCAATCCGTTTCCCACCAACAACGTGATCCCTGCGAACCTGATCGATCCCGTAGGCCGGCAACTCGTGAACGCGTACCCTGAACCCACCGGCCCGCTTGATCTGAACACGTTCACGAACTTTCAAAAGGGTGTTGTGGTCCGGTCGCCCAGCACGCAATTTGACATAAAAATAGACCACCAGCTCAACGAAAAGATGCACATGATGGGCCGTTACAGCCAGAACAATTCGGATTTCACCGCGCCAGGATTGTTCTTCGACGGTCAGAACAGCACACTCAATACCAAGAACATCGTTTTGGAGCACACCTGGACGATGAGTCCGCACCTGCTACTTACTTCGCGTTTCGGTGTTGACCGTTACTTCCAGAACGAAACCTCGGAGCATGTCGATCCCACGCAGTTCGGCCTTCCGAGTCTGCTGACTCAGGCGAACGGAATCGTGCGCATGCCGACAATCATGGTCGACAACTACAATGCGCTGAACGAGCAGTGCTGCGTGGACACCATTAACGGGCACACGCAGTACATCATCAACAGCGCCATGAACTGGGTGCATGGTAAGCATGTGTTCAAGTTCGGTGGCGAGTCGCGCATTTTCTTCAACAACTTTTATCAGCCGGATTACGCGACGGGAATTTTCAACTTTGGCAAAATCATTACGGCGCAAGATCCCTTTGGCGGCAGCCCCGGCGAGCAGGGAACTGGCATAGCCGGAATGCTGCTGGGCTTCCCGGACTTCGGGCAGCTGAATATCAAGCTACCGGTACAAAACAAGTCCAAGCAAACCGCGTTCTACTTCCAGGATGACTGGAAAGTCACACCGCGGTTCACTGTCAATCTTGGCCTGCGCTATGACTGGAGCACACCTTATACGGAGCGCTTCGATCGCATCGAGTTCAGCGATTTCCAGGGAAACAGCGGCATCAGTGTGGATTTGACCCCTCCAGCTACGGACGCCAATGGGGACCCAATCATGAATGACAATGGGCAGCCGGTCAACCTGGGAGGCCTGGGACTCGGTCCAACCCAACTGAAGGGCATTACTCGCTTCCCGGACGGCAGTCATCGTCACGTGCCGGTCGATCGCAACAACTTTGGCCCACGTCTCGGTTTTGCGTACCAACTGGCATCCAATACGGTACTGCGTGGCGGGTTCGGCATGTTTTACGGGATGTCGAGCGCCACCAATTATCAATATTCCGGAACGGCATTTCGCAAGGACGCGCAATTCCATTTCACGCGAGATGGAGGACTGACGCAGTACGCAACTCTCAGCAATCTGTTTCCCAATCTTCCGACAGGACAGTTGCCGCAGGTGCAGGGGAAGACGTACGGGGCTCTGGCCAACTGGGGGTTTGCCAACCAGAATGATCTTGGTACGGAAACCGACCACAACGCCGAGATCTACCAGTGGAATCTCGGAGTACAACACCTGTTCCCGTTCGGCATCGTGATATCGGGAGACTATTCCGCAAATCGCAGCACGCACCTGCCTTGGGGAACGGCGACGCGGAGTCGCAACATCATGCCGACGGCGGCCCGCAACGCCTGCGACACGACCTGCCAGGAAACGCTGGTTCCGAATCCATTCCAGTCGCTATTCGTCGGTCCCAATGCAATCTTCAACGAACCCGATTCACAGTACAACTTTGATTCAATTCCGCTCGGCAACCTGCTCCGGCCGTACCCGCAGTTCGATGGGCCCTTCGAAGGCCTGCCGCTGTTTACCGCGAGTTCCTGGTATAACGGTTTACTCTTCCGGTTCCAGAAGCGTCCAAGTCACGGCCTTAGTTTTGAGGGAAACTACACCGTGTCGAAGGCCACAGACTATTCCTCTTACGGCGCCAATTACTGGATCTACTTTCAAGGTTCGGGCTTGGGCACTCCGCAAGACATGAACAACCTGCGGGCAGAGCACTCGATTGGAGCGAACGATACGCCGCAGCGGTTCGTGCTCGCCACCGTCTACGACCTTCCCCTCGGGCGCGGTCATCACCTGGGTTCGAACATGAACCGGGTTCTGGACGCTTTTGTTGGTGGTTGGTCAGTCAACGCTTATTTGACCCTGCAATCGGGACAGCCAATTCCGTTTGGCATGGCGAACTCACGCATCGCAGACGGCTTACAGCGGCCAAACTTGCTTTGCAATCCCATGAGCGGCATCAGCCTGCACGATCTAGCCTTCTCCAGCGACCCGAATGCCAACTTCTACAATCCAGCTTGCTTCTCCGACCCGGGCGACCAGGTGCCGGGTAACGCTCCGCGCTTTTCGGCAAATGCTCGAGGCGAGGGGATCAAAAACATCGACTTGGGATTCTTCAAAGATTTCGCTATTCGCGAAGGCATGAAGGTGCAACTTCGTGCCGAATTCTTTAACTTCACCAATTCGGTTCGTTTCGCAACCCCCTTCTCGTCTTATGGGGATAGTTCGTTCGGGAATGTCGTGTCGCAGGCAAACACACCTCGCAGAACGCAGGTTGCAGTTCGCTTTGAGTTCTGAGGCGCCGCTGCGACAGTCTAAGTGCGCTTGGAAGACGTGGGCATTGGAATGAAACGGGCCATTTATGTCGTGCTGTGCGCAATTGCGTTATCCGCGTGGGGTCCTGCACAGGGCCGCAACTCGGTCGAGCAGAACTGGACCAATTACGTACGAATCGGCGCTTATGGGCTGAAGGGCGGTGACGCTGCGCATATCGTTCAGCAGGCCCGCCAAAGTCACGTCTTCGGAATTGAGGTAGACAACGATATTCCTGGACGTTACGAGAGCTTCCTTGATCCCACCGAAAAGCTGAATGCTATACGTGCGGTTGCCCAGGAGGCGCACAGAGACGGCAACCGTGCTTTCGTCTACATTGCAGGTACGGAATGCATCACGGCCAATGCTGAAAAATCCTCGCACAGCCTGGCCAAAGACCATCCTGACTGGTTGCAGCGAAAAAAGAGCGGCGAGCCTGCTCTGTTTGGGGGAGGAGCTGCGTTCTGGATCGCGAAAGGGGATGAGGATGTTTGGATTAGCCCGTACGCGATGGAATGGCGCAAGATCTACATGCAACGCGTACGGCAGATCGCAGCCACTGGCATTGACGGCATCTACATCGACATTCCTTACTGGATGACTCATTTTGATGGCTGGGAGGATAGCTGGGCCAGCTTCGATGAGTACACAGTCGCTGCATTCAAGAAGCAGACAGGTCTAAATGCGAAGACCGACTTTCAACCGGGTGACTTCAAGGATAAGAATTTCCTTCGTTGGGTGGACTTCCGCATTGAAACGATCACAGACTTTCTGAAGGAGATCGATCAGAATGCTAAGTCTGTGAACCCCCAGATCAAGACAATTCCAGAGATTTATCCGGGAATCGAGGAAGAAGCAGTTCGGGTAGGCTCTGACGTTTACAGCCTATATGGAGCAGTCGACGCTATCGCACACGAGTACGAATTTGGTACTGGGGATCACATGGCGTCTTCACGCACACCGCTTGACTGGTTTCAATATCAGGTCGGTATGCATTCTTTTCGCGCGTTTGCGCAAGGCAAAGCAACCTGGATCCTCAACTACTCGTGGGATGGGGATAAGACCGTCAGTCGCCAAGAAGCGATGATGAATCTTGCCATGTCTCAGATCATGGATGGAGCGAATTTCTGGGACGCTCCGGGACATGTCATGGCTGGATCGAACGACATGGCGACACGCAACAAAATCTTTGCGTGGATTCAAAGCCATGAAAAGACCTTCTATTTGCCACGTGTTCCGATCCAGCCGGTGGGCGTGTATTTTTCGCCGAAGACACGCGACTACGGTGCTGAGGAGTTCTTGTCGTCATACCGAGGCGTGCTGATTCTCCTGATGCAGGCGCACCGCGAGTTTCAGATCGTTACCCCGAGAACGCTGGCATCTTTTCGAGGGCCAGTTCTGATTCTGCCCGATGTTCGTGTTTTAAGCGATGCCGAACACGATTCGCTGCAACAGTACCTGGCGGCGGGAAAGAAGTTAGTGGTGACCGGAGAGGATGCTACTCAACTGGGCGACAACCCTGGTGTAACGCGATTTCGCAATTGCCCTGGAAAAGAATACAGCAGCAGCTTGAGACGTGATTTCGACAGCACGAGTCCCCAGATGCAACAAGCTTTGCTCAATAGCATCGGTACCAACCAGATCGTCGAGATTGGTGCCTCCCCAAAAATTGCAACGTCAATTGCGCAAGTGGATGGAAAGACTCACATCTTCTTCGCCAACTTCGCTGGTTTAGTCGGCGGCAAGAACCCGGTGCAGATTCCGCAAACCGGGGTGCGAGTGGTTGCCAATTCGGTACCAAAAGCCAGAGGATTCTTTCTTCCATTTCTGGGCGAAACAAAGGAGCTGGCCGGAACATCGAGTGGCGGACGAATTACCTACACTCTTCCTCCCATCACCAAGGGGGCAGTGTTCTGGTACGAGCCGCAGTAGAGCGGCTTGCTGAGAGTCGCGAGTGTGTTCGTTGTTGAAAGTACCGGCACTCGTGAAACGGTACGCTTGAATGTTTGTGTGAGGAGTGAATCGAAGTGAACGCTCTGCAAGAGCTGTTGCGCATGACAAAAGAAGAGAAGGCCGAACTCGGCCTGACCCACACGCCTGCCGAAATTGCGCAGCAGCCCGAGACGTGGACGGCAACTCTAGAGTCCTTTCAGCGGCAGCGCCCAGCCGTGCGCGATTTTCTGAGTGCCGCACACGTCGGTGCTGCCCGGGACAAATCGCCGAATGTGTTCCTGATCGGTGCTGGAACTTCCGACTATGTGGGCAGATGCCTGGAACAGTTGCTCCGGCAAATGTGGCAGACGGAAGTAGTGGCGGTACCTAGTACTGACCTCCTGACGCACATGGAACAACATCTTGTTTCGCATTGCACGTACGTGTGGATTTCCTTCTCCCGATCCGGTGATAGTCCCGAGGGCGTAGCAGTGCTGGAAAAGGCATTGCGGCAACATCCGAATATTTACCAGATCGTCGTGTGTTGCAACGAAAACGGCCGTATGTTGAAACGGATCGCAGGAGAGAAGCAAGCACTGGGTATTCGTCTGCCCGACGAAGTGAACGATCGCGGCCTTGCAATGACGAGCTCGTTCTCCAATATGGTGGTGGTCGGGCATTGCCTTGCACATCTTTTCGACGGCGGTGAGTACGGACGGGTGTTGCATCGGATGACAGAAGCAGCCCGGAACTTTCTTCCTGCCGCGGCGGATTGCGCAGCACTGCTGGCAACCAAATCTTATCGCAAGGTTTGTTTTGTGGGTTCCGGACCGCTTGCGGGAGTAGCGAGGGAATCCGCACTTAAGTTGCTGGAATTAACCGCAGGAGAGACTCAGACCCTCTGGGAGTCGAGCCTGGGCTTGCGTCACGGACCCATGGCAGCGCTCAAACCTGAGGACCTTCTTGTCTGCTTTCTCTCGAGCGACGAGCGCGTACAGAAATATGAGCTTGACCTGCTAAATGAAATCGGGCGAAAGAAACTCGTAGACGCTCGTGTGGTAGTTGCTGGTTCTCAAAAAACCGGAGTAGACGGACTTGCTGAACACTATCTGTCTCCGAACACTGCTTCCCTCAACGATGACTACCGTGCTCCCATCGACGTAATCTTTGGACAGCTGCTCGGGCTATTTTCTTCGTTGCGCTGGAAACTCAAGCCTGATTGTCCCAGCCCCACTGGCGCGATCAGCAGGGTCGTGGGAGGAGTCAAGATTTACTGATTTGCGCCCGACCCTGGACTTCGCTGCTGCCCGAGTTTTGAATTGAGTTCATCCAATAACGCCACATTCTTCTCCAAGGCATTTGTTATCAATGTTGCCTGATCTCGAGCAGTCTTCCAGTCCTGTTTCTCGATAGCCTCGGTCAGACCTGGCAACTCCAGATGAGCATAGGTATATCTGGCACCGTAAAGCATGTGCTTGAACCATGGTCTGCCTGGTATTCCGTCCGGATTGAGCCAGTTACGTTCAACTTGCATCATGCCGCGATTGATGGCCTCTGCCTGCCTGGAGTCAATATTTCCCGTCGCAAGCGCCTGCGTAACAGACGCGTCCAGCCGTTTTCCCGCCGCTTCGAACCGGCCAACTGCCGCTAAGAGTTGTTGCAGGTCCAGTTCACTCGACTCATGGCTTTTCGGAAGCTCTGAAACAAATTTTCGGAGGTGCCGCGCATAGGCAGCGAAATCGAAGGGCAGGAAATCGGCATTGGCCAGCCGCAACGCGAGTACGCCCCACAATTGCGACATGAGCGTGTGGTAGCGATAACCGGGATCGCCGAAGTGATTCATCCAGTAAAAGTCGTCGTACATGGAGTGGTAAACGCCATAGGGTCCGTCGAAATCGAGGCCCATTACGGGCATTCCTATGAAGTTCAGAAAAACTGTGTGGTCAGAACCGCTGCCAATACGGGTATCTGTAAGATTCTCGTCTGTGACGTCCTCCTTCTTTTTGTCTTTTGCCCTCTTGCGCGCGCTCGATTCATTCCATGCAGCGTATAAAGTCTTACCGCTGGGGTCCTGAAGAGTATGGCTGGTTTCGACGAGCATGGGAGCAAGTGAGCCGATTGCGCTGCCCTCGAAGTCCGATCCTGAAGTGGAGCTGTCCACGTTGATGTATGCCACGGCATTTTTCCCCAGTTCCTGGGAGAACTGCTCGCCCCACTCAGTTGATCCGGTAAGTCCGACCTCCTCTCCGTCCCAACTGCAAATGACGAGAGTTCTCTTAGGACGCACGCCTTGTTTAAGCAGCTGGCCCAAAGCCCGCGTCATTTCCATCATTGACGCAGTTCCACTACTCGGGTCGACACCACCAAAGACCCACGCGTCACGATGATTTCCCAGCACCACCAATTCGTCAGGAAACTCCGCGCCACGAACACGCGCCTCTACCACGTAATAAGGCTTGATGGAATTGTCCATATCGATTTTGAGGTGGACGCGAACATTGCCACCCAAGCGATACCGTATGGGCAAGCCGCCCTGCCAAGCTTCTGGAGCTACCGGCCCATTCATGTTCTCAAGTAAGGGTTTGGCATCTTTCCACGAGAGTGGCAGAGCCATGATCTTGGGGACAGAAACTGCTTCTTCTAAAGGAATTCGCTTTGCGCCGGGAACCGAAGCCCAGCCTGGGGTCAGCGGGTCGCCCGGAACCATGAAGTCGTAGGTGATAGCGCCGCGTTGAATGTGGCTTTCCGGCCCCCATGGCCCCTCGGGAAAGACCTTTCCTTTCTTATAACCATCTTCCATCGGATCGCTGTAGATGAGGATGGCAGCAGCGCCTTCCCGTTGAGCCGTAAGCGCTTTGAATCCACGATAACTATAGGGGTTCGAGTAACGTACCAGCACGATCTTGCCTTTGACATCGATGCCATGTTTGCGGAGTTCGGCGTAATCGTCCGGGTTTCCACTGTGGGCATACACTACCGGCGCGGTTACTTCACCGGAGATGGACATGCCAGTCCAAGCAGGATCGACGCTCGCATTCTTAGTATCAGGGTCAGCGTCATACGGCTCTTCCCGCAGCGATGCACGGTAATGGGCAGGCGCGACCATCTCCAGGAACGTGCTTTTGGGCGCGGTGCTGTATACGTCGTACTGGCGAACGACGACGTCCTCTAGACCTTGCTTACGCCATTCTTCCGCGATGTATTGGGCAAGATCATTGTTGCGCTTTGAGCCGGCGACGTGTGGCTCAGAGGTGAAATAGCGATGCTGCCTGCGCTCTTCTTCGGCCGATGGTATCGCTTTGAATTTCTTCTCAACCTGCATTTGTCGGGTCGCGCCAGCCGGTGTAAATCCTTGGATCGAGGTTTGCGCGTAAGTGAAAGAAGCCAGGCTGAGATGAACGATGATGAGCAGAGTGAGGGGGCGAAGGTGACGAGTTCTGATAAACATGGGGTTCTCTGGGCGCGAAATTATAACAGCGGGTGAAGTGTGGTTGAACTGCTCTCGACAGCTATGGCTAAAATTCTGATTCGCAATGACAGGGCATTCACTACTCCACAAGAGCGTGAGTAGTTGTTTCTGCGCTCACCAGGTGTTGTTTTGCGCGCTCGATGACCTGTTGATCGAGAAGTACGCTGCGGGATGTTTCGAGACTGGCTTCAACTGCAACAGAATCACATGTTGCGACAAGGTTCTTGCTTTCGTAGTTGTACATCTGATGCAGGAAGCGAAAATACTTCTCGCCGATGGTGAGAAAGCCACTTCTCACTTCGACCAACTCACCACCACGCAATTCCTCAACAAACTGGTAGTTTTGCCGAACGATAGCGATGCGCAGATGTTTCTGCTTCATCAATGCAGGTGTGACCCCAATAGCGTGGAGAAGGAACCATGTGGCCTGGTCGAAACGCGACACATACATTCGCGAGTTCATGTGACTGGTGAAATCGTATTCCGATGCCAACACAGCGCCTTTGAAGGTATGAATCCATTCCGCCATATCAATGTCTCCGACCTGTGCAGGACAATTTCATTCGATAATGTCCAGGGCTGCGCGTTTCAACTCTGTGAAGGGTTCACGGCATGGCCCGCTATAGCGGCCAACGTGCTGCCGGATCCCTGTACCGCGAGCCTCTGGTGATAGAACCACAACCCGTGGAGACCACCTAATTCTTCTCCTCCGCCGGCCCGGCCTGGTCCGCCGTGCAGCAATGATGGCAGCACGATTCCGTGTCCAGTGTGTGAATCTCCGATAGAAGAATCCACCAGCAGCACTCGTCCGTGACTGGCGCCTAACTGCGTAGCTGATGCGGCAAGAAAATTGCTGTCGTCGCTGAATACGGAGGCGGCCAGAGACCCACCCGCCCTTCGCGCGATTGAGAATGCATTCTCGGCACTGTTATAGGGAACGATCGTTGCCGCTGGACCAAAGATTTCCAATCTATGCACGAGATCCCCGCTATTTTCTCCTACTCGCATCAAGGTCGGCGGGACGAAGGCTCCGGAGTTTGCATCAGCATCGACGGGCCGAAAAGTCGCGGGCCGGTAACTGATCGTGGCCTCTCTACTCAGAACGCGAATGCCGTCTTCCACATCCTTTCGCTGAGTCGAATTTACCAGGGGACCCATGTCTACGCTCTCGTTCGAAGGATTCCCAATGGCTATTTTTGCCAGGCTGGCATTGAGGGCATCTTCAACCTGGTTTACGCGATCGGCAGGGACGAGAATGCGCCGAATCGCAGTACACTTCTGGCCCGCTTTGCTCGTCATCTCTCTTACGACTTCCCGCACGAAAAAGTTTAAGATTGCTGAGTCTGCAGTCACGTCAGGTCCAAGGACGGCTGCGTTCAAACTATCGGCCTCAACATTCACCCGGATGCCTTGTTCGCGAACTCGTGCGTGCTGCCGAATGCTTTCTGCGGTTGATGCCGATCCCGTGAAGGCGACTACATCGCCAAATCGAAGATAATCCAGCAAGTCGGGAGGTGTGCCGCAGAGAATCGAGAGGCTCCCTTCCGGAAGAATGGCGGCATTGATCACAGCCGCGACCATCTCTTGCGCCAGCCAGCAGGTAGCAGTTGCGGGCTTCGACACGACGGGTACTCCAGCGAGCAAGCTCACCGCTGCTTTTTCCCAAAGACCCCAACCCGGGAAATTGAATGCGTTGATGTGCAATGCCAAGCCGTCGACCGGAACACCGATGTGCATCCCTTGAAAATTGGCGTCGCGCGCCAGTCGGCTTGGCACGCCACCGGCGAGGGTATTCCCGTTCCCCAGTTTCGCCGCCGCTCGCGCGAAATACTTCAGCGTGCCAATTGAGCCATCTACGTCAATGGCAGCATCCGCCTTGGTATTTCCTGAATTCTCGCGCGCGATCTGGAACCACCGTTCGCGTTGACCCGCGAGGACATCCGCTACCTTGCCCAGCAACTCGGCGCGTTGACCATAGCCCATGCTGCGCAATCCTGGTCCACCCACCTTGCGTGCGCATTGAAAGCCCTTTTCGAGATCGAGTCCGTTCGCGCTTGCGGAGGCAAGAGGCTCGCCGGTAGAGGGATTTACTAGCCTCGTGCCTTCGCCTGCTCCGGATTGCCAGCTGCCCGCGAGGTAACTTTTTAGCACTGTCACCGGCGCGGACTTGTTCATACTCGCTGTCGTGTTCATTGAGAAATCTCCGAAGAGGTTGGAAGGTTATGTTCCACCCATGGACCGATCCACTGGGCGGCCACTTCTTCCGGGAGGGTTCCGGAACTGGCGTCGTGTTTCAGGATCTCACCTGCCCGGCGGGCTCCCAGTTCCGTCAGGATCTGATCGAACCGAACGCCGCCTTCGCAAAACGTGTCTTTATACGTGCGGTCTCCGAGAGCGATCACTCCGTAAGTGACACCGGCAAGATTCGGGCGTTGGCTCTCCAGGCTAGCAAACAGTGCCTGCGCATTGTCGGGAACATCGCCGTTTCCATACGTAGAACTGCAGATCAGGAAAATGCCGCCGCCCGCAAATACGCTGGCATCGAGATTATCCATCATCTCGACGGGAGCATGGTGACCGGACGCTTCCAGCGCTTGCTGCACCTCTTGCGCCACCATTTCGGCCGTGCCCGTCATGGTGCCGACCAGAATCCTGATTGTTAGCCCCATGTCTATCAATCCCACAATTGCGGCCAAGCAGGCTGATGTGCATTATAATACATCGTAAATCGGATGGCAGGAGATATAGTACATCGTTTCGCCCTGATTGCACGGCCTGGCCATCTGTTCTTCACCTAAACCTCGATGAAAGACACTCTCGTTCTCTCGCCGCGTCTAGCGCCGGAAAAACCTCGAGCCAGCGAGGTGGCCTACTTGAAGCGGCTTGGGGATCGTGTACGCCAGGCCCGAGCGCGCCGGGGCATGACTCGAAAAATCTTGGCGCGTGATTCCGGCGTTTCCGAGCGGTATTTAGCGCAACTCGAAACCGGCCAGGGAAATATTTCTATTCTGTTGCTGCGTGACATTGCGCGAGCCCTCGATCTGCCGCTTGAAGTACTCGTTCTCGAAGGCCATGATCCGCCGGTTGACTTGGTACACGCGACGGCGCTGCTCAGAGGGCTGCGACCGGAACAATTGCTTCAGGCCCGGCAGCTTCTGCTTGAACGCTTCGGAGGAGCGGATCAAGCAGCTCGCCGATCACGCGTCGCGCTGGTGGGGCTGCGTGGAGCGGGGAAGTCGACGTTGGGGAAGCGGTTAGCTGAAAAAATCGAAGTACCTTTCATCGAACTAGATCGTGTAATTGAGGACGTGAGCGGCGTGGCTCTGGGCGCCATCTTTGATCTTTACGGGCAGAGCGGCTTTCGACGGCTCGAGCGACGATGTCTGGAACAGGTTCTGGAGCAAAAGCCCAAGTTCGTCCTTGCGACGGGTGGCAGTCTTGTATCGGAACCCGAAACATTCGAACGCCTGCTCACCATGTGCTACACCGTGTGGCTGCGTGCTACTCCGGAAGAGCACATGCAGCGGGTTCTCGCGCAGGGTGATGTGCGCCCCATGGCCGACAACCGTGAATCCATGTCTGACCTGCGCCGCATCTTATCGGTCCGTGAGCCACTGTACCGCATGGCCGACCAGACTGTGAACACCGCAGGTCATACCCTGAACGAAAGTTTCAAGAGCTTGCTTAAGGCGGTAAGGTCAACCTAATGTGCCCGGAGCTAGCCGAGTACGATGTGCAGCATAGTGCTTGCAGAAGATTTGGTGCATGCACTATCATGCATATCAACTGTTAAGGATGGCAATTATGGGGAACGCTGCAACTTCTGCCGAGTTAGTTACATTTGATAAGCCCTCAGGCGAGTACAACCACTGGCGACTGACAATTGACGGACGAATTGCGACATTGGCGATGGATGTGAAAGAGGACAGCACTCTCAGGCCGGGGTACAAACTCAAGCTGAATTCTTACGATCTGGGCGTTGACATTGAACTGCACGACGCTCTACAGAGAATTCGTTTTGAACATCCTGAGGTCGCGTGCATCGTGCTTACCAGTGCCAAAGAGAGGATGTTTTGTGCCGGTGCGAACATCTACATGCTTGGATCCTCATCGCACGGATGGAAGGTCAACTTCTGCAAGTTCACCAATGAGACACGCAATGGAATGGAAGATTGCAGCCGTCACGACGGTCTGAAATTCCTGGCAGCATTGAACGGCACAACGGCGGGAGGTGGCTACGAGTTGGCTCTGGCCTGTGATCAAATCGTGTTGATCGACGACCGTTCCAGCGCGGTTAGCTTGCCAGAGGTGCCGCTGCTTGGTGTTTTACCGGGGACGGGCGGTCTTACTCGCGTGGTGGACAAACGCAAGGTCCGTCGCGATTTGGCTGACGTATTCTGCACCAACCCCGATGGGGTGAAAGGTGAGCGTGCCAAGGCATGGGGTTTGGTCGACACAATCGCTCCTCCTGCTCAGTTCCAACAGGTGGTTCGCGAGCGTGCCGAGGCATTGGTTAAGCAGTCTTCGCGGCGGTCGGATGCAAAGGGTATACGGCTTACGCCACTCAGCCGCACCATCGATGATCATGGGTATCACTACAAGCATGTAGATGTCACCTTTGATCGCGAAGCCCGTACTGCAACTTTCAACGTGCGCGGTCCAAAGCAGGGTCCAGAAACACTGGACTCGATTTACACCCTGGGCGATCAGTGGTGGCCGCTCGCGATGGCGCGTGAGCTCGATGATGCCATTTTGATGCTGAGGATCAACGAACCGGACCTGGGTCTCATTCTGCTAAAGACGCAGGGTAGCATTGCGAACGTTCTTGCCTCAGACACATTCATGTTGCAGCACAAGGACGAATGGCTGGTTCGCGAGACCATCGGTATGCTGCGCCGTACACTCGCCCGTTTCGATGTCTCTTCCCGGAGCCTGTACGCAATCATCGAACCAGGCTCATGTTTCGCGGGAGTGCTCTACGAGTTAGTTCTAGCAGCCGATCGTAGTTATATGCTTGCCGTTCCTGAAGACGAAGGAGAGCCGGGTGCTCAAATCGGCCTGGACGACTTCAACTTTGGACTCCTTCCTTCGGTTAACGATCGTAGCCGGCTTGAAACTCGGTTTATTGGGAGTACGGGAAGGGCGCAGCAGTTGGAAAAGAACTCCGGCATGCTTTTCTCGGCCGCCGAGGCGTTGCGCGAAGGCCTGGTCACCGCCGCTCCTGATGATCTTGATTGGGAGGACGAAATTCGTCTGGCAGTCGAAGAACGCACAAGTCTTTCACCCGACGCGCTAACCGGCATGGAGGCAAGCCTTCGGTTTCCCGGCGAAGAAAGCCTTGAGACGAAAATATTTGGCCGGCTATCGGCTTGGCAAAACTGGGTCTTTATACGCCCCAACTCCACCGGGGAACACGGTGCCCTGAAACTTTTTGGCACAGGTTCGAAGGCGAGATTCACGTGGGAGAGAGTTTGATGTCTATCAATTATCAGGATCACATTCCCAACAACGTCGACTTAGGTTCAAATCGGACCCTGCAGCGCGCTCTCGAGCACTGGCAGCCGGAGTTTCTGAAGTGGTGGCAAGATCTTGGTCCGAGCGATTTCCAGGTGGCCGACGTTTACTTGCGAACCGCAACGTCTGTCGATGCGAAAGGCTGGGCCACATACGGTTACGTGCGCATGCCCGAATATCGCTGGGGAATTTTCCTGGCGGATCAAGATCCTGATCGGAAGATTGGCTTCGGCGACTACTACGGGCGAGAAGTGTGGCAGCAGATTCCGGGCGAGTACCGCTCCATTTTGCGGAGACTGATTGTTACCCAGGGTGACACAGAGCCGGCTTCGGTTGAGCAGCAGCGCCTTTTAGGCCACACGGCCCCGTCTCTTTACGATCTTCGCAACCTTTTTCAGGTGAATGTCGAAGAGGGTCGGCATCTCTGGGCTATGGTTTATCTGCTGCACGCCTACTTCGGTCGTGACGGAAGGGAAGAGGCGGAAGAGTTGCTGGAGCGTCACTCGGGCGATGCTAACAAGCCGCGGATTCTCGGCACGTTCAACGAGCCGATTTCGGATTGGCTGAGCTTCTTCATGTTCACGTATTTCACGGATCGCGACGGCAAGTTTCAGCTGAAGTCGTTAGCCGAATCGAGTTTTGATCCTCTAGCGCGCACCTGCCAGTTCATGCTGACGGAAGAGGCTCACCACATGTTCGTGGGCGATACCGGCATTTCGCGCGTGATCCGCCGAACTCTTGAGGTGATGAAGGAACTTGGCACCGAAGATCCGATTGCGATTCGTAAAGCTGGTGCGGTTGATCTAGCGACGATTCAGAAGTACTTGAATTTCTGGTTCAGCTCTTCCCTTGATCTATTCGGTGCGGACGTGTCGTCTAACGCTGCATCCTACTTTGCCAACGGGCTTAAGGGCCGGCCCGATGAGTTGCAGTACGAGGACCACCTCGCGTCAGGTCAGACATACACCCTCGAGGTGCCCGACAACGATGGCGGCGTAAAGACTGAGCAAATTCCGATGCGCAATGCGATGAATGAAGTCACACGCAATTCGTATGTCCGGGACTGCGACATTGGTGTGAAACGTTGGAATCGACTGATTGAGAAGGCGGGATACACTACGCGTTTGTCTCTGCCCAGCACGCGTTTCCGGCGCAATATTGGTAGCTGGGCGGGTATATCGACTGATCCTGCCGGGCGTCCTATCAGTCGGGCAGAATTCGACGCGCATAAGGCCGATTGGCTGCCTGACGAGGCTGATCGAAGCTTTGTGCATAGTCTGATGCAGGGCGTATTTGACCGCGGCAAGATGGCGGCGTGGATTGCACCGCCAGATCGTGGCATCAACAATAACCCGGTTGACTACGAGTATGTGAAACTGCACTGACCTTGCGGGAGCCACCTGGACTTGTCGTCGACGGCACCGCAGCGCCATTTGCTCGAAGCCGCCCTGTCCATCGGCGATTCAGGCTAATGAAGCAAATTGCATCATCGGGAGCGGTCCGTCCGGCTGCTACCTTGCTGACCCAAACTGCTCAGAGTTATCCCGGAATTCCGACGAACCGCACGGAGGCCCAGCAGTTCGCGCAAGGAATGGCGAGCGGTAATGGACCACTGCGCTGCAAGGGCATAGGCTTGATAAACCATGTTTGCTGATGCAAGCGGCAGGAAGCTGGGCAAGCACCAACAACGTAAGTTCAAAGTTTAGCAACCCCGTGGATTCTTTGTTTGGTGCAAAT
>Ga0207657_10000404_pt1 | contig 45859 bp, 41 predicted proteins | sample KBSC33metaG_FD_184316 | JGI IMG/M metagenome (GOLD analysis project Ga0207657, IMG submission 184316) | Corn rhizosphere microbial communities from Kellogg Biological Station, Michigan, USA - KBS C3-3 metaG (SPAdes) (version 2) | ecosystem: Host-associated > Plants > Roots > Rhizosphere > Soil ... | reverse complement strand
CGATGGGAATACGTAAACTTGGCTGTGCCCGGGTCCACGGTCATGCCACACACAGGATCGCGTGTGGTCAGGTGAAGGGGCTTTGTCGGGTTAGTGGACATTGACTCCTCCAGTGCCACAGCTGGCCTTTACTGGTGCTGACGCGCGCAGCTACCAAACCTTACAGTCTAATCCGTGACAGAGAGAAAATTTCAGCAGGTGCACTTGAAGCAACCGGATCCCGCACAGGATCCGCATACCGCAACGAGACGCTCACGTAACGAGTGGCGGGCACGATGCAAGCGTGCATACGCAAGGTTGCTGCTGATGTTTCGCTCAGCAGCATAGGCCTGAACGGAGTTGCCCGGCCATGGTTACCTCGCGGAGCGCATCCTGGTACTGGGCCTTGAGTTTGACCAGCTGCGCCGGAGCGCAGGGACACAACGCAGGCGTGGGTTCAGGAGCGGCGATCTCCAGTTCGCCGCTACCTTCTTGCATGGCGAGAACGCCTCTGGAGCTGCGGCGATGGTGATCGATGACGGCATTCCTCAAAACTCTATAGATCCAGGCTTCGGCACGAGCTTCCGACCGCAATTGTGACTTCCGCTCCAGAATCTTGATGATGAGTTGCTGAAAGATCTCTTCGGCGACGTCCCGATCCCGCAATCTACTTAGCAGAAACTTGATGTATTTAGTCCGTCCATTGACAAGAAGTTCCAAAACAGCACGGTTCGGCCGCACGGTTTCGTGAGCGCTTGCAGTTGCGCGATTTCGCATAGGGTTCACTGGCTGCTGTACTGTCTGATTCGCCATGCTCTATATTGGATTCGGTTCCGCGGCTCGGCTGGGAATGCCACGTTCTGAGGTACTTCTAAATGACACAGATGGAAGTCAGCTTCCGGTACGGTGCTGTACCGGGCGAACGGGAAATGCGCGCACTGGACACAATGCGGGACGTTTATGGCATCCGGCGCCTGTCCTTTGATAATGCAGGAAGAGTCATCAAGGTCGAGTACGATGCTTCGCGTCTGAAGGAGCCTGTGGTAGCTTCCCTGTTAAGAAAGGCTGGAATCGATTTACTGGAGAAAATCAGTGTGATCTGAAGCGGCAACCCGGGGGAGGGTTATGCCAAGTGCTGTGCGGAAACTAGAAGTAAAGCAATGGGGCGCCCAAGAAAACCTCTGGCCGAAGTTTATTCTCAAGAGCGCCCCGTTGCGCGCCACTTCGTCTGGGCGCTTATATTGCATCCCCTGTGCCAATTCTAAATCACTGAAAACAATCGCCCCCGAAAGGTGGCGTTGAGTAGGAATTTCTACCCCTTAGAAAGATTTACTTCGGAAGGTAGTGCGGCCACGAGAAAAGGTTCCAACAAAAAACTGCGCCGGCGGTCATGGTCACCCACGACGAGCCGGCGTAAGTCTTGGGCTGCTGTTTCCAGCCCGAAATCGGGGCCTAACCTAATTAGATGAACTCTGGCGGCCAGAGTTGTCCCGTATCCCTCCAGTGGCCAGGAGTGCGGCACGACCGGCAAAGTGCAAGGACTGGAACGATCTTCAGAGTTCGCAACATCCTGTCTCGTTGACAACTTAGCAACAAGACAGGCAAACTACCGGATTCGCCGAGCGGACGGCTTTCGGCGATGACCGTACAGGTGGACTAAAGCCTTCCGAAAAGTTGCAATTCGGTGTATACGAGCTAGTCGCAGAAACGAGTAGTTCTTAACCGTTACCATGAGTCACGAAAATCGGGTCTCCTACACACTCGATTCAACGCTGGAGACCGTAAACAGCGCGGAAGCTACTGCCAGCCAGTTGGCTTCCGAGGCTGGATTTGCCGATGAAGACGTGATGAAGATTGCGATGGCCGTGCGCGAGGCTGCCGTGAACGCCGTGCTACACGGAAACGCCTACGATCCTGGCAAAAAGGTGAAAATTGAGTTTGAACAGACGAATCGGGGCCTGGTTATCACCATCCGCGATCAGGGCAAAGGAATCGACTTGAACGCCATCCCAGACCCGACGTCCCCGGAGAATCTGCTAAAGACTTCGGGCCGCGGGATTTTTCTTATCCGCTCGTTCATGGACGAGGTGGAAATCAACCCGTCCCAGGCGGGCACCGAAATCAAACTGATAAAGCACGTCCACGGCTCAGCTGCGGGCGGTAAGGAGGCTTCCCAGTGACCATGAAGAGCAGTACCCGGCAAATCGATGGTGTCACCATCGTGGATCTTAGCGGCCGTATCACTCTCGGGGAGGGTAGCGTGATCCTGCGCGATACTGTCCGAGAGTTAATGGGCAAAGGCAGTAAGAAGATTCTGCTCAACCTCGGCGACGTGAATTACATAGACAGCTCAGGGATTGGTGAGTTGGTCAGTGCATTCACGACCGTCCGCAATCAGGGCGGCGAGCTGAAGCTGCTGAACCTGACCAAGAAAGTTCATGACCTGCTGCAGATCACGAAGCTTTACACCGTTTTCGACGTGAAAGACGACGAAACAACGGCAGTAAAGTCTTTCACGAAGTAGCAATCCTTCCATCCAGAGCGTCCGTTCCTCCGGGGTTCACGCCCCGGGGGAATTGTGCTGTGTGCCTGCCTAGCGGCAACGATCTTCTCTCGCCAGAGTTGCTGCTAATCATTGACTTAGAAGCAGTTACTCTCGATTAACACAACCTTAGACGGCGTCCGACTCATCTACAAACATGCAAGAATAACGATTGATATGGGGAGAATCACCATGAAACGAAATAAAGGCAGCTTAGGGCTGCTAGTCGCGGGTGGCTTGCTTGTCGGGAGCATCGCTCTTGCACAAACCAGCTCGACACAGCAGACATCTCCGGCGCCTGGGGCAGGAGCGAACGTGCAGACCACGGCCCCTTCAGGAGCTTCTGGTCAAGCTGGCGTGTCGACGAGCGCGCCGGCTGGACAGGCCGGGGTCTCGGCGACCACACCTGCGGGACAGGCGGGGGTTTCGGCAACGACGCCGCAAAGCACGAGCCCGCAAACGAGTACTCCGCAGAGTTCACAACCACAGAGCTCCGCACCTCAGACCTCGACACCTCAGTCGACCACGACTTACACAACCACTACACAGACGACGGTACCTCAATCCAGCCAGCCGAACGGTACTGCGCCGCAAACTGGCGCTGCAGGATCGACGGCTTACCCCAGCGGGCAGCCCGCGTCCACGGTTCCAGGAGCGGTGCCCAGCACTGGACAACCGGAGACTCTGATCGATCCAGGCCGAATCTATAACGACAAGCAGCCGACTTCCTGGGTAGGAAAACCTGTCGTGCTACAGAACGTAATGGTCCAGGATACAAACGACTCTGGCAACTTCTGGGTCGGGTCCGACGGACATCATCGCTTGCTGATCGTTAAACAGGAGAACAATGCGAACCTGAAGGCCATGCGTTTTCACAAAGGCGACGTCGTGACCGTTCAGGGAACCGTGCAACCAGCCAGCAAGTACATGGCGCAAGAGACAACGGCAGGATCGGGAGACATGCACGATGCTGAAAAGTCATCTGGTGTGTTCCTGCTCGCCGACAACATCACCGTGAATTCGTCGACTCACAAATAACCACGCTCGTAAAACCAAGCACAGCCGGCTCCTATAAAAAGCCGGCTGTTTGCTGTCTGCCTCCTTTTCGCGAGAGCACAGGCGTCCATTCCGGGAACCTGACCCTGCATTTCGGTCGGCGATCACAACCTGAGTGTCGACTTGCCCCTACAATTTCAGGGTAGCCCGATGCTCACTCTGCGCAAATCAGCGCTGTATTCTCGATCCTTCTCAATCCCGAAGGCGCTCGCTCTGCTGCTGATTGTTTCGACAAGCGCTTTGGCCGATTGCTTGCCCTTCGCCGAAGCCAACAAACATCTGGGCACTTCCCGTTGCGTTACCGGAAAGGTGGTGAAGATAACCCATTCGGAGCAAGGAACCACTTTTCTGAACTTCTGCGAAGACTACAGACTCTGTCCATTTCAGGTGGTGGTCTTCCGCAGTGATTTGCCGCATGTCGGGGACGTACGCCACTTGGTCGGCAAGAACATCGAAATACACGGCAAAATCGAAGATTACGACGGCCACACGGAAATTGTTTTAAAACGCTTGCGACAACTGCAGGGCGATGCCGGTAAGATCCCGCCACTTCCAAAGGGCTTCGATGTTGAGAAGAAGGGTCGTTACAATGCTGGCCGGTTAAGCCATCCGAAATCAACTCGTCCCAAGAGCTCGAAACGCCAGTCGCACCCGATTCAGATGGAAGATCCGGAGATCGAGGAATAGTCGTTGGTCATTGGTCGTTAGTCGCTGGTCTGACTCGTTCGCTCTTGGCGACCTTCAGACCTGTTCAAAATGGATTGAAGTTCGGGATTAGCGAATGACTAACGACCAATGAGCAATGACCAACTACACCATTCCCTTCCGCAGCTCGTCCAGCGGATACCTGGTTCCACGCCAGACAACACCGTCTTGCCATAGCGTCACCGCCATTGAGCGCACAAGAATGTAGAGAAATAGCGCGGTGCTGATCGGATGCAAGAGGATGTAATACGGCGGAATGGGCGAGCGGCGGGACATTCCCAGGTAAATGCCGAAGATCGACAATAGGGCGAGCGCGTAAGGGAGACGCTCCCATCCATGAGAGAACCACAGTCCCAGAAATGGTAGAAGGTTGAGGAACGCAAATCCGAAGCAAGAGGCCAGCACCCGCCACCATTGAAACGAGAGCACGGCGAAGAAATTCTTCGTCAGATTGTCGACCATGCCGAAGGCACCTTTGGCCCAGTGCAGAGCTATGAGATCGTCGCCAAATACGTTTCGCTGCCGGAAGCCAGCATTCTTCGTCACCTTGCCGAGCTTCATGTCATCGAGAACTTCCAAGCGAAGGCGCTCGTAGGTGCCGACTGCGTCGTAAGCAGAACGACGAATCAGATTGAAAGCGCCAACACCCATGTGATCGGGGGCTTTGGGGTCCGCCGTTTTCCAGGGACGGTGTCCGAAAACAAACAAGGTTTGAAAGAATGCAACCATCATGCGTTCGTCGGGCCGCTTCATAACGATCTGGGGGAAGAGCACCACGTGATCAGCTCGTTCGGCTTCGGCATAGCTCATAACTCGGCGGAGCGAGTCGGCGCGGAACGTGACATCCGCATCGGTGAACAATAGCCATTCCCCCGTTGCCTGCTGCCCCGCGGCCCACATCGCATGTGCCTTACCCAACCAGCGCGGCGGCAACTCAGAAACGTGAATGACGCGAAGGTGTGTTTGTGACCCTGGACTGGACGCGATTCGATCCATAATCGCGCCGGTACGGTCCGTAGAGCGATCGTCAACGGCGATGATCTCGTAATTTTCATAATCCAGCTTGAGAAGGCTGGTGAGGCAGTCTTCGATATCTACGGCCTCGTTGCGGGCGGGCACGATAACGCTCACGCGGACTTCCTCGGAAGGTCGAAGGTCCCATTGCGGCTTGGCAACATTTGGGACTCTGGGCATGCCGATCGCAGCGTCCACAATTCGCGACAACCAGGCGAGCGCGAGGATAGTGCCCGCGATCCACGAAACTGCGTGCCAGGTCATAGTGGTGCGGTGCCCTCTCCAGGGTGCATAAGGAATCTATCTGCGATTCTAGTCTGGGAACTGCGAATCCCCGCTTCGCTGGCAGGCACTCGAAGGGATGACTCAGGACTCGGTTGCTCTCGAGTGCTCGTCAATGCCTGCTCCGACCGGCGGAGCAAACTTCATGCCGTAAAACAGTATGGCAGATGAGAGCGCCGTGGCGACAACAGTGCTGATGAACCCAGCCTCAAGTGAGGAACGATCGGAAACTTTGCCGATAATCCATGGTGATAGCGCATCTCCGAGAAAATGGATCACAAAAAGGTTGACGGCGATTGCCGTCGCTCGAATGTGCGCCCCGACTGAATTGATAATAGCCGCGTTGAGAGGGGCCGTATTCAGCAGCAGGAGAAAGCCCGCGACTGCGATGCCGGGCACCATCGCAGGACCGCGATTAAACAAGGCCACGATCATGACCGGGATTCCAAGCCCCATGCTAACGGCTGAGACGAGATAGTAAGCACTGCGTGTGCGACGCAACAGCACATCCCCCAGCCAACCACCGGCCAGCGAAGCCACCACTCCGTCAGCCGCGATTATCAACCCGAAAAGATTGTTTGCTTGCAGCAGGGTGTAACCTCTCATCCTCGAAAGGAACGTCGGCATCCAGACCAGTAGACCGCCTTGGGCAAAGGTCATCATCGCCATGCCGAATGTTGCCGCCAGGAACGCCGGATTACGAGCCAAGCCAAGCACGCGTCCGCGCTCAGGTGTCTCTTTCAAGGTGTCGAATTGCCCGCGTTCGGGCTCTGGGAGGAAGAGGACGAGAGTGCCGAGCAGAAATCCCGGGATTCCGGCAATCAGGAAAGGCGTACGCCATCCGAAGTGAGTTCCGAAGTATCCGCCGATCGGATATCCGAGCGCGAACCCCACGGGAATTGCCATATAAAACACGCCCAAGACTCGCCCACGTTTCGACTCGGGAAACAGATCGGCAACGAAAGTGGGAGAGATGGTAACGAAACTCGCCTCGCCGATTCCCACCAGGGTGTGCCTGATGAGCAATCCCGAATAGGTGTGAGTAATGGCAGTGAGCAGCGTGAAGCCGCTCCAGGCGAATGCGCCAACCGCGATGATCAGACGCCGAGAGTAGCGATCCGCCAGCGGACCCATGACGGGCGCCGAAATCGTGTAGAAGATGAGGAAGACCGTTGTGAGCCGGCCAATCTGGGCATCACTGACGTGAAATTCCGACTGAACCAGCGGCTGCACAGCATTCAGAACCGAGCGGTCAATGTAATTAAGCAGGTTGAGCGCCGTGAGCAGCGCCAGCGCAGTCCGGGGGTAGAGGCGCGTACGGTTCACGAGGCGAGGAATATAGCATGCGCAGGTTGCAAAAGAGCAAACCAGAAAGGCCATACAGGAAGTCGAGCAGGAGCGGCGATCAAAGCGAAAGCGGCGTAAAGGATTGACCGCGCCCGCCCAGTCTAGGAGCTAAAGTTTTCCTTCATGCACTCTCTTTGCTCTGGTTAGCGTTTGCCGTTCTTCGTACGAGGCCAATTGGCAATCACCACGGTGGAGATTCCGCCGCGGGGACGGAAATCTCCTTTCACTTCAGCCCAGACTGGCTTGGCGCAGCGCACCACGTCCTCCAGTACGCGGTTGACGATATTCTCCTGGAAGATCCCGAGATTGCGGTAGAACTGCAAGTATTCCTTGAGCGACTTCAACTCCAGGCAATGCTTTCCCGGCATGTAACGAATAGTGATGGTGCCGAAATCAGGAAGGCCCGTTTTTGGACACACCGATGTGAACTCGGGATCATCGACCACTATTTCATACCCGGGAAACTGATTTGGCCACGTCTCGATGTCAGGAAAGGACGCGTTCAGTCCGGCTTCGGCGTGTTCGGGCGTGTAACGGGGCTGTTTAGCCATAGGTTTCATTTTAAATACCCCCAAGCCCAGAGTGGCCGAATTTCCGTGCCGAAACCGGAGAGTGGTGCATCCAAACAGGTGAGGCGTATTCTAGCCTCGGTTGCACGTCCGGTGCTGTGGGATGTTAACCTAAGTACTTACCAATCACCTTCATGGCAACGCTACGAAATGGAGCTTCCAGCTTTTTCGCACGTCACCGGTTCTGGTTGATTGCGACTGCGATAGTCGTTGCAGTGATTTTGCTGGCAGCGTTCAACTCGATGCGCGGAGACGTCCTGCCGGTACGAAGCGCGCACATCTTGCGAGGCTCCATTCGCAGCGTTATCTCTACCAACGGAAAGATCGAGCCTCTTAATAACTTTGAGGCCCATTCTCCGGTGCCTACCACAGTCAAGCGAGTCCTGGTCAAAGAGGGCGACCACGTTAAGCGTGGTCAACTGCTGCTGCAACTCGACGATGATGAGGCGCGCACCTCCGCCGCTCGCGCACTGGCCCAGCTAAAGGGAGCACAAGCCGATATCCACGCCGTGGAACATGGAGGCACGCAGGAAGAAGTTCTCACAACCGACGCACAACTGGTGAAGGCCCGCGCCGACCGGGATAACGCCAAACGAAATCTTGATGCGCTCCAACGTCTGCAGAAGAACAACGCAGCCTCGGTTGGTGAAGTGCGCGAGGCCGACGCTCAGTACCGGACCGCCGAGGCGAATGTGCAGTTACTGGAACAGAAACTCAAAGGACGCTATTCCAAGCTTGAGGTCGAAAAGGTACAGTCCCAAGAATCTGAGGCCCAGGCGGCATATAACGCAGCGCAGGACGTCCTGAACAAATCGAACGTTCGAGCCCCCTTCGATGGTGTTGTCTATTCTGTTCCCGTGCGCGCGGGAAACTTTGTGAATTCCGGCGACCTGCTTGTGCAGATGGCAGATCTTTCTACTGTACGTGTTCGGGCCTATGTGGATGAACCAGACGTGGGGCGCCTGGCGCCAAATCAGAAGGTAGAGGTCACATGGGACGCTATCCCGGGGCGAAAGTGGAAAGGCACGCTGAGCACGACGCCCGCGAGCGTAAAGCTCTACGGAACGCGAAACGTTGGCGAGATTACGACACAGTTAAATAACAGCGATTACAAACTCCTGCCAAACATCAATGTGACGGTAGTCGTAGTGACGGCTGAACACAACAATGTTTTGATCGCTCCGCGTGAAGCAGTCCGCATCGACGACAGCCAATCCTACGTTTACCGCGTGGCCGGCAATGAGATACACAGACAGCCCGTGCAAACGTCTATTTTCAACCTGACCCAGGTGGAGATCAGTAAAGGGCTGTCGGAGAACGAAAGCGTCGCGCTAAGCGCTGTGAATAACAAGCCTCTGCGAGAAGGTCAACCCGTCAAGGTGGTGCAGTAAATCAATGCGATCAATTCTGAATTGGTTCCTTTTCACCGTGATTTTATCCACGACGTTGCTGGCAACGGATGCGGTGGCCTCGCCTGCCGACCTGCTGGCGGCCGGTCGTGTTGATGAGGTCATCGCTTCGCTGCAATCGCAAGTGAAGGCGTCGCCGGAAAATGCTGGGGCTTACAACTATCTTTGCCGCGCCTACTACTCCCTGGGCGACTGGGATCGTGCCATTGCCAACTGCGAGAAGAGCGTGAAGCTGGCTTCCGATAACAGCGATTACCATTTGTGGTTGGGCCGCGCCTATGGCGAAAAAGCGGATCATGTGAATCCTTTTTCAGCGGCCAGTCTTGCCGGCAAGTTACGCCGGGAATTCGAGCGCGCCGTGGAGCTTTCGCCTAACAGCGTTGAAGCGCGTTCGGATCTAGCAGAGTTCTACATCGATGCCCCCGGAATTGTGGGTGGTGGATTGGACAAGGCGAGACTGCAAGCGCGAGCGCTAGCCGGCTTGGCGCCAGCCAAGGCGCATTACCTGAATGGGCGAATCGCAGAGAAAGAAAAAGATGCGGCAGTCGCGGAGAAAGAATATCGCGCCGCCATCGACGCCAGCCAGGGCCATGCCAATGACTGGCTTAATCTCGCGCTGTTCTACCGGCACGGGAATAAGCTGGACGATATGGAACAAGCTCTCATGCGAGCTGCCAACGCGCCTAAGGGACAAAACGAAGTGCTGGTGGAAGCCTCGGAAATCCTGCAGCGATCGGGTCGCAACTTACCGGAGGCGACACAACTGGCACGGCGTTACATTGCTTCGAATAGCCTGTCCGAAAAGTCTCCATTATTCAAAGCCCACTATGTTCTGGGCACAGCCCTGGAGAAACAAGGGGACAAAGAGGGTGCCGCTCAGGAATATCGGGCAGCGCTCGCCTTAGCAGGAAACTTTTCCGCAGCACAGCAGGCGCTGAAGAACGTCTCAAAACAGTGAGTTGGCTTCGCGCAGCATCTCGATTAGCTCCAATAGACTGTAAGTCTCAAAACTGATTGCGAGGTTGAATCTGATGAGAGCAGGTTCCTGGCATCGTTTCGTCCGATTGTTAGTCTCCCTTCTCATGCTGTTATGCGCTTGTGCTGCAGCTGGACAGAACATCACTCTGCACAAGGCGGTGGAATTAGCTATCAGGCGCAGCGCGCCGGCAGCCCATGCCGACGAAGACAAGGCACATGCCGGCTATAGCGAAGCGAGGGCTGCGTATTTGCCTCGCGTAATCTTCGGCTCTGGTATTGGCGGAAGCTATGGATTTCCTTTGAGCTTGGAGAACGCCGCACCTTCCCTGTTCAACGTTACATCGCAACAGGTGCTTTATAGTCCCGCGCAGAAAGCCTTTGTAAAGGCGGCTCGGACCGATTGGCAAGCAGCGCAGTTGCAGGGCAAGGATCAGCGCGATGCACTGATCCAGGACACGGTCTTGACCTATGTTGAGTTGAACAAATGGAACCAGGAAATTGAGCTGCTGAATACGGAGCTCGCCAATAATCTCAAGGTGGAAGGTGTCGAAGCCGAGCGGGTCAAGGCGGGAGTAGATCGTCCTCTTGAACAGAACCGCGCGAAGTTGGCTAGCGCTCGAGTACGCATGCGCATGGCGGAGGCGAAGGGATCCGCCGACGTTCTGCGCACTCATCTTGCGCAACTGACAGGTTTGGCTGAGGAAGAGTTGGGAACGGAACCGGATTCCATTCCTGGCCTGCCCGAGGTTAAGCAGCAGGACAATCTCGCGGCCAAGGCACTCCAATCGAGCCCGGTGGTGAAAGCGGCGGATCAGCAGGCATTGGCTAAACGATTCGCAGCCGAGGGTGAATACAAGGCATTGCTGCCTTCCGTCGATCTGGCAGGACAGTACGCACTGCTGTCCAATTTCAACAACTATGACGTCTATATCAAAAACTTCCAGACTCACAACGCTACCGGCGGCATTGTGCTGCGCCTTCCCTTTTTGGATTCCACACAGCGAGCGCGAGCAGCGCAGGCCAAGGCCGATGCCGTTCGCAGCGGGCGCGATGCCGAACAGGCCAAACAGAAAGTGTCGCTTGAGACCCTGCGTCTACAAAGAGGCGTTCAGGAGCTCACAGCTGCCGTCGACGTCGCACAACTCGAATACGAAATGGCGCAATCGGAGCTGGAAGCGGTTGAAACAAGATTGAAAGCTGAAACCGGCACGCTGCGTGACGAGCAGGACGCGCGCAGCAAAGTTGAACAGACTTATGATTCCCTCATCGACGCCAACTTCGCTTTGGACAAAGCCCGTGTACAGTTGCTGCGCAACACGGGCGAATTGGAACAATGGGCCATGTCGGGGAAGTAGTACCCCGTCAGCCGGTTTAGGCTCCTTAGCTCTAGCGGGCCGTCCAGCCGCCATCGATCAGAATGGTCTCGCCTGTAATAAGAGACGCCGCACTGGAGGCCAGAAACACGATTGCACCCGCTACCTCCATCGGCTCGCCAATGCGGTGTAAGGCTGCAATGCGCTCGATTACGTCTGATCGGAATTCCGGATTGGCGAGGGCGCCATCCGTTCCCGGCGTATGAATAAAGGTTGGGGCAACGGCATTTACCGTAATGTTGTACTTCCCCCACTCGACTGCAAGGCATTTAGTCAGATGGGCAATCGCAGCTTTTGTCATGCAGTAGACCGACTCTGTGGGCAACGCCGCGAATCCTGCTTGCGAACTGAGGTTGATGATGCGTCCGCTTTTCTGCCGAATCATGAGGCGTCCTACCGCCTGGCTCGCAAAAAAGGTTCCCTTGAGATTGACCGCAAGCGTCAGGTCGAAATCGTCTTCGCGCACGTTCTCTGCAAGGTTCTCCGGGGCAAGTCCCGCGTTATTGACAAGGATGTCGATCTTTCCAAAATGTGCGGCGGTGGCATCGACTGCCCGAAATATCTGATCGAGGTGCGTAACATCCATCTGTAAGGGCAAGGCGCGGCGACCCATAGCTCCAATCTGATCGGCCACCTCTCCGCCTGTATTCACATCGCGCAGGCCCAACGCTACGTCCGCTCCTGCATGAGCCAGTGCAAGCGAGATTGCCTGCCCTAAGCCACGGGCTGCACCTGTCACAAGCGCCACCTGACCAGTCAAATCGAAGCTAGGAAAGTTCACAGGAAACACCTCGTTGATTTGCGCCTGAGTATAAACTCATCGCTGTGCCTGGTCGCTGATCGCACAGGAAGAGCGGCACAGAGCCTGCGTCCGTGACTCGACCTCTTTTGGCTGTGAGATCATCTGCAAAAATGAAACTTATGCTGCCATCGAGAGCCGCGCTAGCACACTGGAGAGTCGAGGTCTAATCCTGACGCCAGCTGCACATATAATTGATCCCCGATGCCAAACTCTCCCTCGCCGCCGCCCGTGTCCACTCTTCGTCTAGATCGGCAGGACCCCTACCTTCGCGTTCTTTGCATCAACATTTTTGTCCGGGATCAGGACCGCAGTTTGCGGTTTTACGTCGACCAGCTCGGATTCGGACTAGTCATGGATGAGAGCTATGAATCCGCTGGGCGCTGGGTCGCGGTCGCCCCCCCTGATGGCAGCACCGTTTTGGCCCTTGTCACTCCGAAACGGAAGTCCGAGGAATATAAGCTTATTGGCCGTTCCAAACACGCCGTGCTTGTTACCGAAGACGTTAATGCTAAATTTGAGCAGTGGCGCAAGCAGGGCGTGCGCTTTCATCACCCACCGCAGATGACCCTCTGGGGTGGCATTTTCACTCGCTTCGACGATTTGGATGGGAATTCCTTCGTGCTCGTGGGACGAGACGACTTCGTTCGCGAGATCGAAGCCGAGCGCCGTGCCGTGGCGGAAAAGTTGGAGGCAGAGAGACGTACCGCACATGAGCTCGAGATTGCTAAGCAATTTCAGGCGAAGCTCTTTCCACAGACTCTGCCGCAGCTGAGTACACTTGAATATACCGGCGTTTGCATGCAGGCCCGAGAGGTCGGCGGCGATTACTATGACTTCTTGAATCTAGGCGGGGAGCGGGTTGGACTCGTGGTGGGTGACACATCCGGAAAAGGGATTGGTGCTGCTCTCTTGATGGCTAACCTGCAGGCTAACCTGCGCAGCCAGAGTGCAATTGCTTTGGACCAGCCGCAACGTTTCTTGCGTTCCGTGAACCAGCTCTTTTATGAAAACACCACCGAGAGTGCCTATGCGACACTGTTCTTTGCCGAGTACAACGATCAGACGAGGACTCTGCGCTACGCGAATTGCGGGCATTACGCGCCCCTTCTCCTCCGTCGTGACAACACCTTGGAACGGCTGAATTCAACCAGCACGGTGCTTGGTCTTTTTCCCGAATGGGATTGCTCGATCAACAAACGGGAACTTGCCCCTGGCGATATTCTGGCCGTCTACACCGACGGAATCACAGAATCGTTCAACGACGAGGGAGACGAGTTCGGAGAGCAGCGCTTGATTGAAACCTTGCGGCAGAACCGTGAGCAGCCTTCAAAAGCTTGTGTGAGCACAATCATTGATGAAGTTCGGCGCTTCAGCCGTCAAGAACAGCACGACGATATCACCCTGATAGTCGCCAAATGTCAGTGAGCTTGCAAGAACCTGCAGTCAGCAGTCTCGCAATTCCATCTTCAAACGGAGGAACCATGAATTCAGGCACGTTCAGTCGGAGGAGCTTCACTCAGCGATTCACCAGTATGCTTTCTGCCGTTGGCCTTGTCTCAGCCGGCCTGGTAGCCAGGTCCGAAGCTAAAGACAAGACCGATAAGGGCATTCGCAAGCTCAACAACGATGGTACGGTCGCGGATGGCAAACAGATGATTACGCCCATTGTGATTCATAACGGCATGATCTACGTAGCCGGGCAAGGAGCACATGATTCGGGTCCCGCCGAGCAGTTCGATATCAAGCGTCACACCACGATTGTGATGGACAACGTCAAGAAGCTCGTCGAAACCGGTGGCGGCACCGTGGATAGCATCCTTCAGCTCACCGTTTTTCTGGCTGACATAAAGTACTACGACGGGATGAACGAGGTGTTCAAAACCTACTTCCCGAACGGCGGCCCTGCCCGCACCACGGTTGCTGTAGCGGCACTGCCAGGAAATTCATTGGTGGAGATTAACTGCAGTGCGGCGGTGACCAAGAAGTAGCGGGTCTTGTGCCGCGCTCTCGAGCCTTGGAAGATGGGAAGCACCGCGTCCATCGTTCAGAGCCGGAGTTCATTTGCGACTTAACAAAGGTCGATTTGTTGGCGGACACCGAAAAGGGATTCGAGCTAGGAAAAATGTCCGCAAAAAAGAAAAAGGCGGCCATCATGGCCGCCTTCTTGTGGGTATATGCCTTAGAAACGCACGACCAAGCCAGTCGATACCCGCATGTTGTTCTTGTCGGTGAAACCGGAAAAACGAGTCATCATCCAGTCAGCCTGGATAAGACGGAATGCCAAGCCGTGCGAGGCACTTCCCATATCCAGTCCACCGCCAGCCATCATGTTGAAGCCGTTCGTGCTCGCGCCAGCGGCAGAAGCGGATCCGCCACCGATTAGCACATGCGCGAACGGGTTAAGAGGACCTTCCTTGTGCGAAATCGTTGGTCCAAAGGTGTAGGTGTGGAGATGCAGCCCAGACTTGTAGGCGCCGCTGAAGTCGCCCGTGAGCCCGAACCAGTGATTCAGGTTCATGGTCGCTGCAGCGTTCCAACCATTACCATTCCAGCCACCATCCAGGCGGGTGTACTGATATCCGCCAAATACTTCTGCCTTCTGAGCGAAGGCGGGAACCGCCAGCACTCCGAACACAACCAGACAAATCATCAACTTCTTAGTCATTTTGTCCTGACTCCCTAGTGAAATTGGCACCTGATGTTTCGCTCTCGAACCTTTCATCCTGCTTGCGCCGGAACGCAAGGGACCGCTTTGCCGTGCCTCGTGTATGATCCTGTACCCCAGGCCATGCCAGCAAGTGACAAAGGATCAATTACTTAGGGATGAGTTGCGAATTTGTCCTTTGGTAATAAGGGCAGCGGCCAAGCCCCTTACGCCGATTGTCTCGGCTTACGCGTGAGGCCACGAAAGGCAAGCATTGCAAGTACAGCCACAGCTATCAGCATTGCCACCCAGAGGACACCTTTGTGGCGCTCTGACCATGGTCGATCATCAGGGCGCCCTGTGTACTCGGCGTTGTGCATGTCTGGGCCTACTTGTGCCTGCGCCGCTGTGGGATCTTCCTGGAAGAACTTGGCGTAATCGAAAACTGGTGCTTCGAGCTTAGGATCACCATAGTACATCTTCACGACTGACCGCCCTGCGGGGTCAAAATAGATTCGCCTTTCAAGCGCCTCGGGCCGAACGCCGCTGAGCTTCAGCGGTGGATCATCACCATTGGCTATCGTGACCGTGACGTCCCGTTTCTGGTGCAGTCCCGGCACATCGATCCCGGTCTGCTCGGAAACGACCTGTGTTCCGCCGCGTTTCATACGCACGCGGCTTATGTCGCCGTTTGCAATTTCGTTTTCACCGACGCCGATACTCACGTTGCGGCGAAAGTTGGCCTGCTCCGGAGAGATCATCAGTTGAACTCTTTCCAGTGGTACGCCCGCGGTAACCTGGCAGGTGATGAATGTGTATTTTGGTTCTTGAACCGGATCCCTGCAGTTCCCTACCGGCGTCCAGTTGGCTGGTTTGTCCTGGACGTCGAATACGACTGCGCCTTTCACTTGCTCCGGGCGAAGACCGGGAGTCAGTTGCACGTGAACATAAGAGAAACTGGACTGCGGTAAGTGTATTAGGAAATTAGATCCGAGCTTCTCGCGCGAAAAGTCGTAGAGAGTTGATGGCCCCAACTGTGTTCGTGAACCATCATTCAGCGCGCTCTCACCGAATAGCAGCGCGGTTGCAACGAAGTCCTTCGCGTCGATTTGCAGGCGGATACGGTCATACTGCGGAATACCTCTCATTTCGAGGTCGAACTCGGTGTGATCTCCGACGAGTCCCAAGTTGAATATTTTGGCTGGCTGTTCTGTCGTCGTGCTCCTGCCCGTCTGCTCCTGGAGGAAGTACGGCACCTGTGTCATGCCGTCATAGAGTCGAATGTCGGCCAGATCGGGACGGGCGTGCTGCCAAACGCCGGTGTCCACGACAACATAATTTTGCCTTTCCTGCGAGGCGATCGAAATGTCCCGCACATTGCTGAAAAAGCGGATCTCCGGCTCATAGGAGCCCGCGAGCAAGAGGAGGCTGAGCAGGGCAGCCGCGCAACGGATCATCACGCGCGATCCTTAATTTCTCTGGAATTCAAAGTGAGCTTGAGCCAATCGCGCTGATAACCAAACGAAATGGCCAGCAACAGGACTCCCAACACGATGAAGCTCAATATCCTGTAACCGCGATCCAGTTGCGACACGTCATACACGAAAACTTTGATGGTAGTGGCGGCGATGAGAACCAGGGCCTGCCAACGAATGAAGGCGGAGCGACGCCAGAAGCCCACGATCATCAGCACTGCGCCGTAACCCATCCATAGAGCGGAAAACGTGAAGTCACGAGCAATGGCGATGTTACGTGTGCTGCTCCACTCGCCCCCAATCCAGACTTCCGGCTTGCGGCTCGCGGCCAACAAGGCCCTGGAGTAGTAGTCGGCCACTTCTCTGCTAAGCGCAACCAACGCCAGCAGGTTCAACGCAATGATCGCGCTAGCGGCCGCTCGGCGTCCAGAGTCGTCATTTCGGTGCGCTCCATACCAGGCAACCAGCGCCAGCACACCGAGCGCCACCACATGTACTGCCATGCGTGCGTTGAGTAGAACGCGTTCGGAATAGAAATTGTCTATGAACAGCAGCCGCGCGACGCCTAATGCGAGGGCCGCAATCGCAAACACATTCAGGAAGTCAGACTTGACCCACTCCGCAACCCAGAGCAGAACTGCCGCTTCCACGAACCAGCCGATGGTGATCCAATGCGCATTGAGGCGAATGGGTATGGCAATCGTAATGAAGCCGATCGCCAGCGCGAGGTGCAGAAAGTGCAGGGTTGCTGCAGCGGACGCATTACTCTCGCGTACCCTCATCTGCCTGCTCAAAAAAATGTATACCCCCGCAAGGGCCAGCGCGAACCATGCTATCGCTGCCTTATCTACGTCCTGCAGCATCGTGTAGACCTGCAGAAAATAGACCGCCGCATTCAGAAAGGCAATGAGATATGGAACTGTGGCCGAGACGTTCGCTTCCCGCTCCTTGCCCTTCCCGATCAACGGCGCTACCGCAAAAATAGCAAAGAACAGCGTGGCAAATCCGAGCGTTACACGCAGTTGCTCGCGCGTGTAATACGTCACGTGCCATCCGACGTACATGAGCAGCGTGCCCACAAAGCTTAAAACCAGCAACCGTCGCCATGGCTTGAATACAACTAAGACCAATGTCGCACCATTAAGAATCGCCAGATACGAGAACAGCTCGACTTCACGGTTCTGTCCCGTCGATAACAGGACGGGTGTCATGAAGCCGCCAGCGAGAGCGAAGGCGGCCAGGATTTCGGCATCCTGAGCAATTGCCAGCGCGGCAGTCGACGCGGTCACCAACAGCATGGCGACAAATGCCACTCCACTCGGAATGAGGTTGTAGACCTGGAAAGCCGCCCACAACGACAGGTAAAGAACACCGATTCCAACGGCCTTCAACGAAAAGGAGAATATTCGGTATCCCCGGGTACGGAACCGCTCGCTCCATATCACGACGGCGATGCCGGCCAGCAGACCGATAGTGATTCGTCCAGCCGGCCCAATCCAGTTGTTATCGAACGCATACTTCAGAAAATAAGAGACGCCAATGAGGACAGCGGCTATTCCGATGCGATTCAACCAGTGAGAACCAATGCGCGCTTCGAGGTCGAGATTTGTCTCTGCCTTCGCCGTGGCGAGGTGCGCTGGAACTATCGTTGGAGTTGATTCGATCGAAGAAGACGGCGCCGGTGGCTCATGGCTGAGCGACGGTGCGGGTATTTCGAGGGGAATTGTCGATCCGTTCTCGGCTGCCGGAAGCGAGCTCGTCTGCATCGCACGCTCCAGCCGGTACACGCGGCCGGTCAACTCGGCAAGCAATTGGCGCAGTTCCGCCAACTCTCGCCCGAAGTCCTGTGATTCCGCCATGAAGCTGAAATCCTATCGCATAATCTGCGACACTGAATCGGCTTTCCCATTAATTCCACGCGAGGATGAACCATGAAGTTCCATACTGAATACCTTACTTTCCATACCAAGAAGCACCGCGAATACGTCCACATAACCGACAAGATCGCGACGATCGTCGCAAAAGCCGGGATCAAGGAAGGCATCGTCCTGGTTTCGGCAATGCACATCACCGCAGGCGTTTACGTCAACGACAACGAGAGCGGCCTCATCCAAGACATCGACCAGTGGCTCGAAGAGCTAGCTCCTTTTCGCGACGGTTACAAGCATCACGATACAGGTGAAACCAACGGCGACTCTCATCTAAAGGCCCTTCTCATCCATCACGAAGTGATCGTACCCATTACCGCGGGCAAGCTGGATTTCGGACCGTGGCAGCGTATTTTTTATGCCGAATTCGATGGCCAGCGCGATAAACGAGTGATCGTCAAAGTCATGGGGGAATGACCTTCCTCTGCTCTCTCATCACTCCGTGACCGCCGCTCACAAGTTTGTCGCATGTACCCGGCCTCCGGCTTGCGAATCCACTCTCAATTCCCTGTGCGAGCATTCTCCTGGCAGAGCGGCTGTGCGGAACTCTCAAGCCCCTATGACGTCATGGCGTTACGGTGCGTGGGTCACGTGGCAAAGTGACCTGCATCACGGCGCGATCACCGGCTCACCATTGAAACTCTCATCAGGTACACGCCGCTGATGAGTTCTGCTACAGCGACATGTACCGGGAGGTCGGCCGGTGGCCAATTTCGCTACGCTTCGCAGAGAAATGCCACTGCGTTCATCAGCTTACAAACTTAATAGGAGAGGAAAGCACTCATGAAGATGACGAAGATCGCCATGTTGATCCTGACGATTGCGGTGGCCCTGTTCATTTTGATCCCTAACCTGTCTTGGGCAGCCGAGGACGGAGCCGCACTATACAAGGCGAAATGCGCGGTATGCCACGGTCCGGACGGAGCCGGAAAGGGAGCAGCCAAAAGCCTGGTATCCGACGAAGTCAAGAAGATGTCGGACGAGGACATTACGAAATTCCTGGCCAGCAACCCGAAGCACGCCTCCGCTAACAAGGCGCTGACGCCCGAGCAGGTAACTGCGGTCATCAGCCATATTCGCGGACTCGAGAAGAAGTAGCCAGACCGGCTGTTCCTGGGTGCGCCAGACGGCGGGTAGCTTGGGCCATGTCGTCGGGCAGACAGATCGGGGTGTCGCGTGAAACCATCAGCCGGGAACGGGCTGGGCGAAACGTCGGATGAGCGTACCTTGATTGGACGTTCAGGGGACGTTACGCAGGACCCGCACCCCTTCAGGCACAGCCCACCCGAGTCTGGAAGGCAATCCCTCCAGACTCGGGTGTTCCTTTGTGACTCGATTTCGGAGCCGATACTGGCCCCTTCCATTTGCTGGCTCTCGCGAATCGTCGCGTTACATTCTGCTGGCGATCCAGGCGATCGCGTCTGTGGCTTCCGAAATCAGCGGAGAAATTCATGAGCAAGGCGCTGTTGTATGACGCGACTATGTGCATCGGCTGTAAACAGTGCGAAGCAGCGTGCGCGGAAAAGAACAAGCTGCCCTATAACGATGCGATCGCTGCCGAAGGCCAGCAGTCAGACCACAAGTTCACCGTGGTGCTAACCAAGGGCGACAAGTTCATGCGCAAACTGTGCATGAACTGTTCCGATCCTGCCTGTGCCTCGGTCTGTCCAGTCGGTGCACTGCAAAAGACCGCCGCTGGACCTGTGATCTATGACGAGAATCGCTGCATGGGCTGCCGCTACTGCATGGTGGCCTGTCCCTTCGGAGTGCCCAAATACGAATGGAACAAGGTGCTGCCGCGGGTGCAGAAGTGCACGATGTGCCCAGACCGCGTAAGTCAGGGCAGGGCGACCGCCTGTGCGGAGGCGTGTCCCACCGGCGCGACCAAGTTTGGCGACCGTGACGATCTGATCACGGAGGCCCAACAACGAATCCGGAACAATCCCACCCAATACGCGAACCACATCTACGGGCTGAGCGAGGTAGGCGGCACCTCGGTTCTGTTGCTGTCGGGCATTCCTTTCGAAGAGTTCGGATACCGCAGCGATCTGACTCGCGATCCACTGCCCATTCTCACTTACCGCGTGTTGTCGCGGATTCCGGACTTTGTGCCCCTGGGTGGCATGCTGCTGGGCGGTATCTGGTGGATTACCCATCGCCGGGAGGAGGTGGCCGCTATTGAAGGTGGCCTCAAAAAAACAGCTACGGATGGCGCGAAGGAGGACACCCGGTGAAGGTCAAACTCACTTTCTGGAAGTTCGTTTTCCTCGCCTTCATGGCGGCAGGCACTTATGCCACGGCAGTTCGCTTCATCCGCGGTCTTGGTCCTTCTACGAATTTGAACGATCAGTTTCCCTGGGGAATCTGGATCGGCTTCGATGTGCTTTGTGGCGTGATGCTGGCTGCCGGTGGCTTCACCCTTACGGCTGCCGTACATATCTTCAACATCAAGCGCCTTCGCCCCATCGTGCGCCCAACTGTCCTTACCGCATTTCTCGGATATCTCCTGGTCTGTGTGGCTTTGATGTACGACCTTGGGCGGCCCTACCGGATCTGGCATCCGCTGGTTATGCGAAACCCGCATTCTGTGATGTTTGAAGTGGCGTACTGCGTGATGCTCTATACCACGGTTCTTTCTCTCGAATTCGCGCCCATTGTGCTGGAGCGTTTCGACCTGCAAAAACCTTTGAAGATTATCCGCAGTGTGCTCGTTCCACTGGTTATTGGCGGTGTCATTCTCTCCACCCTGCATCAATCGTCGCTCGGCACGCTGTATTTGATCATGCCGGAGAAGCTGCATCCGTTCTGGTACAGTCCGCTGCTCCCGGTCTTCTTCTTCATCTCTGCGATTGCCGTTGGGCTTGCGATGACGATTTTTGAGTCGTCACTGAGCGCGAAACATTTCGGACGCCAACTGGAGCTTCCGATTCTTCAGGAACTCGGCCGGGTATTGTTCGTGGTCCTTGCCGTGTTTGCCATTCTCCGCTTCGAGGACTTGTTCCATCGCGGCATGCTGAAGCTGCTCTTTCGACCGGGCTATGAGATGTACTTCTTCTGGCTCGAAATCTCTCTCAGCCTGATTCTGCCGCTCGTCCTGCTCTCTCGTAAGAGCCTGCGCCAGCAAGCAGGCGCACTTTATCTCGTGTCAGTCCTGGTTGTGCTTGGCTTCATTACTAACCGGCTGAATGTAAGCATCACCGGCTTGGAATCGGCCGCCGGCATGCACTACGTTCCCAAGTGGACGGAAGTGGCCGTGACTGGCGCCATCATCGCGGTTGGGTTCGCACTGTTTGGGCTCGCGACAAAGTATCTGCCCATCTTCCCTGCTGACCATGAAGTTGAGGTCGTAGAGCCAGTCCGCGCCCAACCCATTGCTCGCCACAACGCTGTTCTGGAAAATGCGGGAGATTGATCCAATTCGTCATGCTTGGAACCGCTGGCGACACCTGCACCATAGCCTCAGCGCCAAGCTCATTTCGCGACTGCTCCTCGCTCTGCTGGTAAGCTTCGGCCTGCTCGGCTATCTGAACATTCGGCTTCACCGGCAGCACCTGGAGACAGCGGCTCTCACCTCGGCCGAGCGCGTCAGTGACGTCATCAAGCGCAGTACCAGCTACTACATGCTGCGCAACGATCGCCAGGCGCTCTACCAGATGATGCGCACGATGGCCGATGAACCGGGCATGGTGCGCGTGCGGGTGTTCGACCAGGAGGGCCGGATCAGCTACTCCAGCGATGTGGGCGAGATCAGTCGCACTGTCGACAAGAACGCGGAAGCCTGTTATGGATGCCACGCCCAATCGCAGCCGCTCAGTCGTTTAAACCGGCCGGACCGTTTCCGTATCTACCGCGCCTCGAGCGGGGAACGCGTCCTCGGAATTGTGACACCGCTGGAAAACCAGCCGTCCTGCTCCAACGCCGAGTGCCACGCCCATCCTGCAAGTCAGCAGATTCTGGGGGTGCTCGACACCAATTTGTCTCTCGCCCGAGCCGACGCACAACTGGCGCAGGATAGCCGCCGCATGGCCGCCTACACAGCTTTGGCGCTTGTACTGATTACGCTGCTTTGCGCCCTCTTTATATGGAAGGTGGTGGCCGCACCTTTGAAATCTTTAAGTGCCGCGACCGAACATCTGGCCGAGGGTCGGCTCGGTTTCCAGATCGCCACCGATTCCAAGGATGAGTTTGGCGACCTCGCCCGGTCTTTCAACATCATGAGCTTGCAGTTGCGCGCGGCGAACGAAGAGATCGTCTCCTGGGCACGCACCCTGGAAGAACGGGTCGCACAGAAGACTCGAGAATTGCAGACCGCGCACAATCAGATGCTGCACGCCGAAACCATGGCGTCGATCGGCAAGATGGCGGCCGTGGTCGCGCATGAGATCAACAATCCGCTGTCCGGTATCTTGACGTACGCAAAACTGTTGCGCCGATGGCTCGATCAAGGAGAAACCGGCGGAAAGCATCGCGAGGATACGGAACAGTGCCTCGATCTTGTCGCCCGTGAAAGCCGGCGCTGCGGCGACCTGGTGAAGAATCTTCTCACCTTCTCGCGTTCCGGGCCCATGAATCCCACGCCGACCGACTTGCACATGGTTATTGATCAACTGGTTCGCTTAGTTCAGCCCAAGTTGGATATGACCGGCATCCAGTTGCAGTTGGACCTCTCTGCCGATCTGCCGCGGCTCAATTGCGACGCAGCGCAAATGGAGCAGGTGCTGCTGGCCCTCGTCAGCAACGCAATAGACGCAATGCCGCGAGGCGGGAATTTGTGGCTGGGCACGCGCCTGCTGGCAGATCACGAGGAAATTGAAATCCAAGTTCGGGATGATGGTTCCGGCATCCCCCCCGACATCCTGGCCCGCATTTTCGAACCGTTTATGACGACGAAAGAGTCGGGCCAGGGTGTTGGTCTCGGACTGGCAATAAGTCACAGCATTGTGGAGCGCCATAGGGGCACAATTAGCGTTCAATCGGAACTTGGGCGGGGCACCACGTTCACTATCAGACTGCCGCTGAATGGCCACGAGGCGGAGTTGGCAGGCGTAGCGGCGAGCGACGCAGGAAAGGTGTGAGACCGTGAGTGAACAAGCAAAACTGCTCATTGTCGATGATGAGCTCAGCGTTCGTGATTCTCTGGGTAAATGGTTTCGAGAAGAGGGTTATGTGATCGGCGCCGCCGAAAACGGAAGCCAGGCATTATCGCTGATGGCGGAGAACTCCTGGGATGCGGCTCTGGTCGACATCAAAATGCGTGGGATCGATGGAATCGAATTGCAGCGGCGAATGCATGAGATCGATCCCAACCTGATGGTCATCCTTATGACCGGCTATGCATCGGTGGATACCGCTGTTCAGGCATTGAAGAATGGAGCCTACGATTACGTTTCGAAGCCCCTGGATCCCGATGAGATTGCACATTTGGTGAAGAAGGCGATTGCTCATCGCCGAACCGAGCAGGAAAACGTTCGTCTGCGGGAAACCGTGGCCGAAGTGGCCCGACCTGAAGAGATGGTGGGACAAAGCGCTGCCATGCAGAAAGTCTTCGACGCCATCGAGACCGTAGGGCCTACCGATGCCACAGTCCTGGTCACCGGCGAGAGCGGTACAGGCAAGGAGTTGGTGGCTCGCGCCATTCATCACGCCAGTCCCAGGCGCTTTCACCCGCTGGTTGTGATTCATTGCGGCGCTCTAACAGAAACGTTGCTGGAGAGCGAACTCTTCGGACACGAGAAGGGCGCATTCACCGGCGCGCAATATCGCAAGAAGGGGAAGTTTGAAATTGCCGAGGGCGGCACCGTATTTCTCGATGAGATCGGCGACATCTCGCTGAAGACGCAGACAGACCTCCTGCGAGTCTTGCAAGAGCGCGAGATCGTGCGGGTGGGCAGCAATCAGCCGATCAAGGTTGATTTCCGCTGCGTGGCGGCCACCAACAAAGACCTCGAGAAACTCATTGAGGAAGGAAAGTTTCGGCCAGATCTCTATTATCGTCTCAATGTGTTCAGAATCGAGCTGCCCGCCTTGCGCGAACGTCGCGATGACATTCCTGCGCTCGTGGACCACTTCGTGCGCAAGTTCTCGCTCGCGATGAATAAAAAAATCACGCGTGTCGCTCCTTCAGCTATGAGCCTTCTCCAACAACAAGCCTGGAGTGGCAATGTTCGCGAGCTGGAGAACGCGGTTGAGCGTGCAATGGTTGTGGCTCAGGAGCCAGAGTTGCGCGATCAGGATTTCGTTTTCAAGAACAACCTGCCGAACGGGGCGCCCAAAACCCTGGAAGATATCGAGAAGGCCCACATTTTGCGAATATTGGAGCAATGTGGTTGGAACCAAACCCGAGCCGCCGAAACGCTGGACATCGACCGCGTGACCCTGCACCACAAAATCAAGAGATACGGCTGGAGTAGACAGACTGTTGGAAATCGATGAAATCTCTCGATTTGCTGCCGATTGGCGATCTGCCAGCCGGAATGCTGCAATGGTTAGCGCCGGCTCTAGCCAATATCTTGCGTGTTCCGTGTGAAATCCTGCCCTACTCCTTAAAGCCGACGTTTGCCTTCCACACTGAACGGCAGCAATATCACTCTTCGGAGCTTCTGGGGCGCATGCAGGATCATCTGCGTCCCGTGACTTGGCGCATGCTCGGTGTAACAGCCGTTGACCTTTACATCCCAATTCTGACGTTTGTTTTCGGCGAAGCTCAGATGGGTGGGCCCTGTGCAGTCGTCTCCGCACACCGGTTGCGACAGGAGTTTTACGGACTTCCCGCAGACCCGACCCTCTTCCTCGAAAGGCTACTCAAGGAATCGGTTCATGAAATCGGGCACACGTTGGATCTCACTCACTGCGAAGACTACCGCTGTGCCATGGCGCCTTCCCATGCAGTCGAATGGATCGACCTCAAGGAAGGCGCCTTGTGCGCAACGTGCACTAACCGCAGGTTCGACGCTGCAGTGTAACGAGCGCTTTTGTCGACGAGCCCCGCCCAGTGAACTCTCCCAGGCTAACGGTTTGGATAGGAGCTCTATCCCAATAGTTAGGGCTTGATGATGACAGTGGGATCGAGTACCTGGCCGTCAATCTCAATGTTGTACTTGTAGCGCCCGCTCGCATCTGCCTTGATCTTGCCGGAATAGTTATCCCCGCTGGAAAAATGTGACTGTTGGAACGGCGATCCTTTTGGGAAACAAATGTGGAAGGTCTTCCCTGGTGCATTACAGAGCCACACAACCTCGAGATTCTCGCCGCCTTGCTCGCGGTCGATAATAATCGTGTCGTTATCCACGCTGGGAGCTGCACCTGTGTGGGTGATGTTGACTGGCAGCGGAATAGTCGAGGCGGAAGTTTGTGGAGTTGCGCTCATAGTGATCTCCTTGGACCTTTATTTGTGAACCAGACTTTGAAAGTGCACGTTAGTCGCCATCGCATGGAAAAGGGGATCATCGCGGACGAAGAATACGGAATAGCCTGCTTTCACTGCCTCCTCAAGAAACTGAACAGCCTCTTCCTGCTTGCCAAGTTGAGCGTTTACCTTGCCTGCGGTAAACAGAAGCTCCGAATCACTAGGGGAAATCTGCAGCGCGCGTCGCAGGTAACTGTACGCAATGTCGCTCCGATGCAACATGGCATTGAAGAGCGCAATATGTTCTAAAGCCACGGCATCGTGGGGATTGATCCGTAAAGGTTCCTGCGCCAGTGTCAAGGCTTTCTCATAAAGTCTTATAGCCCGCTCTCGCTGACCTGGAACCCAGTAATAGGCTTCGGCAAGATTGCCCCAGACGAGATAGGAGGTCGCATCATTGTCACCGACTGCTAGGGCCTTTTCGTAAGTCTGGGCTGCGTCGAGATATCTGCCCTCAAGAAAGTAGGCAACGCCGAGGTTCGAATAGGCGTCACTCGATGGAAAGACTGAAACAGAACGCTGAAATTGCGGAATAGCATCGCGGTAGCGACCCTGGAACAAGTACATACCACCCAAATTGCTGTAGCCTCGAAAACTGTCCGGTGCCAAAGCAATCATCTCGGTGTACATTCGCGCCGCATCTTCGTACCGAGACTGGCGGTAGTACAACCCCCCCAACCACGCATACCCGCCCCAGTACTGCGGGCGCAACTGAATGGCTTTTTGAAACGTCTGTTCGGCTTCGCCCATATTGCCAAGCAACTGATAGGCATGAGCCAAACCTCGGTAGCCATCATCGTTCAGGGGATCGCGTTGCAGGGCGACCTGAAATTCTTTGACCGCATTCTCATATTGCCCGGTTCGGTTGTAGACCATGCCCAGACAGATGTGTCCTGTCGCTAGTTCACTGGCGAATGAAACCGCTTGCTCACAGTTCTGCAGGGCTTGCTCCATCCATTTCGGCTGCCGGTCCTGCTCGTATTTATCTAAATAAGCTTCGCCCAGTCCCGCATAAGCCAACGCATACTTCGGGTCGGTTTCAAGCGCGTGGCGGAAGACCGTGATGGCGCTCTCGAGATTCTCCGGTTTCAGATATTCCTGAAGGTACCCGCGGCCTCTCAGATAATAGTCATAGGCTGCCGGCTGCTGCGTGCCATGGGTCAGCAACGATGCCCTCTCACCGGGCTGAAGTTGCAGTCCCAGTTGGCCAACGATGCTTTGCAGGACGCGATCTTCGACATCAAAGGGCTTATTCGCTTCCACGGTGATGGTATCTCCGCGAAGTTGGGTCAGCTTTGCCGCATCCACAAGGCTGTAGCTCACCCGAACCATGTTGTTGAACTGGCGCAAGTCCCCTTCCAGCACCAGGTTTACTCCGTAAGTGCGGCGCGCCTGCTGAGCAGTATGAATTGCGTCGGCCGCCAGATCTCGCGGAGGAACGATCTGCAAGGGATACGTATTGGTCAGCTGCACCAGCCGCATGGCGATCGATTCCGTCAGGCCTTCCGCAAACGCCTGACTGTTGGCATCGTTGCCGGCAGGAGTAAAGGGAAGGATGGCGAGCTGCATTTGGGTGACAGGAGGGGCAGGTCCCCACCAGCGACGAAGGGCTTCCCACTGGAACGCAACTAAAACAAGCGCTACCAGCGCCACCGCTGCAGCGGCAGGTGCCCACCACCGCCACCGTGAGTGCCGCACCTTCTCCACGCGTCGTTCGGGAAGCAGACGACTGGGGGTAATTCCTGATTGCACGCTCCGCAAATCATCTGCCAGGTCGCGCGCGTCCGTGTAGCGCTGGGCTGGATCTTTGGCCATCGCCCGAGTCACGATCCGCTCCAGCTCTTCCGGAATCTTCGCATTCAGAACCCGCAACGAGGTGGCCTGCTCGTGCAGTATGCGGTGCGCGGTCTGTACGTAACTGGCAGAGGCGAATGGGTGATGCCCGGCAAGACCCTCGTAGAGCACCACACCCAGTGAAAAAATGTCGGCCCGGTGATCCGGCGTTCTCTCCAGAAGAACTTCTGGTGACATGTACGCTGGCGTCCCTCCCGAGGCTCCGGAGCGATCAATCGTAGAACTCTGATCCGAACGTGGCAGATGCTTGGCAACGCCGAAATCCAGGATCTTCACCTGCCCCGACGTACTCAGCATGATGTTTTCCGGCTTGATGTCGCAGTGGACCAGTCCGCAGTGATGAGCCGCTTCCAGGGCCTCCGCACATTCAATGCCGATGTTCAGAAACTCGTTAACGGGGACGATGCTCCGCAGCCGCTGCCGCAGCGTCTGACCCTCGACAAGTTCCATGACCAGGAATAACTCGTCCTCGTTCTCAATGACGTCGTACACAGATGCGGCATGAGCATCGCTGAACGCTGAGGCGCGTTCCGCTTCCTGCTCAAACCGCTTGCGGTAGAGTGGATCCGATCGAAGGCTGGGGGATAGTCTCTTCAGAGCGACGGTGCGCTTCAGGCGTTTGTCGTGCGCCCGATAAACTTCTCCCATTGCCCCTTTGCCTAGTCGTTCGCCGATTTCAAAGCGACCAGCGATAGTGCCGGTTAGAGAACCGGCCAGGTGGTTCCTGACGGCGTGCGGAGCGTGTTCGGACATGGGGAAGACGGGCGGCCGCTTGCATCTTCGGCAAATTACTTGCGTCCCCATTTGCTCGGAGAGTGCAGGTACACAGTCGTCTGTTGACCCGAAATCTTACCCTTGCCGCTTCGATACGGCAAATAACAGGTCGTGTTACTCCGAGGAGTGGTGATTGCGCACCTGCCCAAAACCAAGCACGTAACCTGCACAATCGCGAATAGCGAATTCGTCCATCTGATAGGCTGGCTGAAAGGTTGGTCCGTAGACGATCTCGGCCCCACGATCTCGCAATTCTGTATGTAGCGCGTCTACATCACGAGTCCAGAAGAAAGCGTCCCATGTGCCGCCCTGTGTTTCATTGGGACTGATCCGGTCCGGTTCAGACACCAGGCGAAACACGATCGCGAACCCGTCCCGGCTCATGATTGCGAACTGTGCTGGCGCTCCGGCAGAGTATTCGCATTGAAATCCAAGAACGCGCTCATAGTACGAGGAACACTGGCCGACATCAGCAACAGGAAAATATGGAGCGCTGCGAAGCAACTGCGGTTTCTGAGTGGATGACATAAACGGGTCTCCGCACACCTGCACTGACTACTTAGCCGGAGTCTCCTGGCTGAAAAGACAGACCCATTTACCTGATCTCTCCGCCCATAATGCGGAAGCATAAACCGTTCCGCTGATTTCGTTACCGTGCGCGTTTCCCTTTTCAGTCAGCTTATAAGCGATCAATCCGGAGTTGTCGGAGAGCGGCACGACCTTGATATCGTCCATCGAATAGTCTTCGAGTTTGAATGCAGTAGTATTCTTGACTACCAATGTTTTGTCGCCGAACCCACGACTGTTCAGGAATACAGCGTCGTCGGCGAGGAGATCGGAAAACGCATTGATATTGGCGCTCTTAATCGAGTCTAGTTCCTGGCGCTCCAGCGAAATGATGCGCTGTTCTAGCTCAGGCTTTAGGTTGCCTTGAGCACCCGAAACGAACGGGTGCGTGCGCAGCATTCCCGAGAACGCAACCGCAGCAATTGGGACGATCGCAAGAAAATGTAGACGCTTCTTCATTTTGATTCCCTTTAAGACGGAGATACGCCGGCGGGTGACGCGGCATTGTAAGAAGAAAATGCCGTATCCCAAAGAAGAAAAAGTCTGAGCAATCAGGAGGGGCTTAACAGGTCAGTCCAGGAATGTCTTCATACAAAAGACGCTTCCCCCAGACTTCTCGAATTCCGAAACATCAACCACCAATGGGTCAAGTTGCTCTTGACGAAGGGCTGACTCCAGGCTGGGCGTCAACCTCGACGTGATGTAACGTCCATTCACAGCAATCCCGTTACAAGCAAAGCCGAGAGCCTCTTCGCGATCGATCGGGTAGAGCCGTTTCCATCCACCTTTTAGCTCTTCCTGGGCTTGGCTGGAGAAGGCGCCCGGGTAGAAAATTGCCGCCTCGGCATTCAGTGGGGACAGGCAAGTATCCAGGTGATAGAAGTATTCATCCACCAGGTGCAGAGAGGTGACCGGAATCTGCATATGGGCCATGGCCGACGCGAATCGCTTCAGGCCACCTTCTGATGATCGGATACCATATCCTGCCCAGACGCGAGATCGATCAGGATGCCAGAGCAGGTCACCTCCGCCTTCCAGATATTCGCCTCTTAACTCCAAAGCAATGACGTTATATCCACGAGTCGCGAACCAATCGACATAATGTGGAACTTCCTTTTGCCGCGAGGGGAATCGCATCTCGCTGGGCACGACGAACTTACCGATCTGCTTATGAGAACCAACAAAGACCTGGTTAGCAGCAAAAACCATGTCTTCGAGATCTTGGACAGGATCGATCAAGTTAACTTGCAAGCCGGTCGCATGCAACGCGGCACATAATCTCTCCCATTGCTGCTGGGCCAGCTCCGGATCCACCGGAACTCGCATGTACGGATTCTTGCGATCGCGAACTTCAAAGTAAGTTGGCGGGCATAACAGAACCTGACGGGGCATGTTGCCGATGATTTTCTATGCTGCGATCTGTCCCACGGCATCGACCGCGGAGGAGGACCTAGTGTCCTATTTCTTGAACAAGTTTTCGAATGCCTTGCGAGCGTCGTCCACGCGCATCGTACTCGACGAAGTCTCTTTCTCAACCATCACCCGCATTGAATAGGACGGACAAGTATTCCTCACGTCCTTCCGAGGAACACGTTCAACGATATGCTGCGCGCATTCAAAGCGGCTGGCGGGATCGAAATAACTGCACTGTTTGCAGGAGTGCAACTCAAATGCGCACTTCGGGCACTGCCCAGGCTCTTCACTCAACATCTGCAAGACAGTTCCGCATTGTGCACAACGAGAAACGCTTCGGTTGGCCGCCATCTGCAATGGCCGGGGCCCGAAAGTATTCTCCTTGCGCGGCGCCTTTTCGCTCGCCCGCTTCTCAGACTTCTCCCCGCGATCCATGTATCCGGGCTGCCGGTACTTCCTGTCTGACACAAGAACCTCCTGCTTGCATTCTCTCCCCGGAAGTAGCTCCGCGACAACTCAAAAGCTTGCATCGGGGCCTCAAAAGCTCCGCGGAATAGCGCAACATCTTGCTCTTCTGGTCGGGGAAAGCCTGCAAACGCGCATTCGCGCTTGTTTGAATTTCAACAATGTGGGTGCTACCATCCAGACTGTCGGAACGTGAGGAGGCAAGTATGTCGGATCGAGATGGCAGTAGTTTTGTGTGGTTTCTGGCGGGCTTAGGAGTCGGGGCAGTCGTCGGTGTTCTATATGCTCCTCGCTCGGGGTCGGAGACTCGACAAGCCATCTTCGAATCAGCCGAGCAGGGCCGCGAATTTGTTCGCAATCGCGCCCGCGAGGCCCGGGAGCAAGCAGCAGACTGGGCCGACCGCGGACGTGAAGTGCTCAATCAACAGAAGGAGCAGTTCAAGTCAGCGTATGAAGCGGGGCGGCAGGCGTATCATCAGACCACCGCAGAAGGCACTACCCCTAAGAATGTGTAGTTGCGGCGCCGCTGCCGCAGGTTTGCCGACGTAACACTGTAACCGCTATGGACAACAACAATCTCCTGTACATCCTCATTGTCATTGCGACTTCGTTTGCTATTCAGGCCGGCATCATGGTCGCGCTCTTTCTCGCTGTGCGAAAGAGCAGTGCCCGCATGGAAACCCTCGCTACAGAGGTGAAGACTAAGGCGATTCCGACTATTGAGGCGGCCAACGCTTTTTTGACTGAGCTGCGTCCGAAGGTAGACGTCATTGTCGAGAATGTGACCAACACCACCGGCATGGTACGGTCCCAGATTCAACGCCTTGACGCGACGGTTTCAGATGTCGTAGATCGCACCCGGTTGCAAGTCATCCGAGCGGATGAACTCCTCAGCCGCACGCTCGATAAAGTGGAACACACCACCGAGATTGTTCAACACACCGTCGTCTCCCCCATTCGGCAGGTTTCCGGATTAGTTCAAGGTGTGACGGCAGGCATGCAATATTTCTTCGGCCGCCGTCAGAACCGCCGCGCTAGAGAAGGTATGGGTGTTCCGCAGGACGAGCTCTTTATTTAGTGCTGAAACACAACACAAAAGGCAGCGCACTGGCGCCGCCTTCTTTAAGCTTCCGTGCTGGCCTACTTCTCCCGCAGAATCAATTCGATCCCACTATCCAGCTTTACGTTCTTCTTGTCAGAGGTGATCACCGCACCCTGGGGACCTTCGGATAAACTCAGACCACCTAGGCCCACAACCCCCCGGCTGCCGGCGTTCAAGTGCACAGTACTTGGTCCAGCATCGGTCGTCCCCATTCCGCCGGCTCCGGCACCAGCACCCGCGTTCGTAGTTCCCATACCGCCCATGTTGCCGCCCGGTGCACCATAACCTCCGGCCGCCTCACCGGATGCACGTCCCGGCATTCCCGAAGATGAAATGCCACGGTTCGCTTGAGAGTTGGAGGGTGACGGATCCATTCCCGCTGAGGCCGCACTCGTGCCACCGCCTAGTGCCTGCAGAGATACCGATAGTGGTACCTGCGTGCCATCTTTTAAAACTGCATGATCGAAATTGATACCCAACTGAGAGGGCTGTTGGTCACTTCCCTTTGCGCTTACCTGAGTTACCTTGCCCAGGATCTTGGAGCCTTTCGGGATTACGACTTTGCCCTGCGATAAGACCCCTTGCGTCGCTTTCGCTTGAACTTCATCACCAACCTTTACCTTCTTTGAGTCCACCGACTTCGCCAGTTCGGCATAGATTAGGCTGCCCGATTGAACGGGACTCGCGCTCGGCGCAGCATTGTTACCGCCGTTTACCTGAGTCGTGCCGGTCCCCGCGGTCGGACTCGATGTTTGCGGCGGCGCGGCGGAACTCCCTTGCGACGACGATCCGCTCGAGGGCGAGCTGGCCTGCGCCAGGCAGTTGCCCGAGAACACAGCCGCACTTAAAACCAAAAGCAATATCGTCTTCTTCATAGGTGCTCTCCGAAACTCTAGCTTTCACTTGAGATGCAGTTTGGGAATAGAACGTAACACGCACAGCCCGGCTTGCAAATACTTCTCGCGCAGTTGCTTACAACCTTCTCCCAACCTGCTCCCTGAATAACTTCGTTGTGGTTATTGCACCTACTTCTGCATGACCCCTGTCATGACGCGCCCTTGATCTATGTCAAGGAACAGTACGGTATTCGGGCTCACTTGATAGCTCTGCATGTTGAAGCTAGCGGCATTGCTGTTGAAAATGAACGATCCGCGTCCGTCGCTTCCTGTAGTGTAACTGCTTGACGCCAGGGCGGCTCCTTGAAACAGGCTACCCGCATTATTGATGTCGAGAGTCCCGCTGAGAGCTCCCGCGCCATCGGCGGTGACCGCGCCGGTGATATCCTCCTCGGAACCAGTCGAGAGATTCGTTCCGGTCAAGTTGAGAGCGTAATTGCCATTACTCGTGCCTACTCCGAAGGGCCCGCCGATTTGCGCATTTGCGGATCCCGAAACGACTGAGTTTCCATCAACGTTTATGATCTGAACGGTGCCATTCGCTGCCGGGTACATCGCTACCTGGAAAGCTGTCGGACAGCCTGAACCAAGGGTTGCTGAGAATCTGCCCCCGCTTCCGAACACGTACGCGGTGGAAGGAAAACTGCAGTTGGCGATAAAGCCGTCGTCGTTCTGGTCCATGGTTCCCGAGAGCGTTCCCGATCCGTTGGCGGTGAAAACGGCTCCGGCCCCGATCGGAAACCCTCCCGAATCGCTTCCTCCCAGGATCGCCGCATATCCGCCGTGCAGTGTCGCGGCAGTGAATGGACCCGCAGCTTGACGCAAGACCTCTCCCGAGATGGCCGGCTGAAGATCAGTCTCGACAAACTTAATCTGATTAGCATTCACGATGTAAAAAACAAAATTGATTGGCGAGGTATAGAACCCGGACAGCGTGGCCATACCACGCCCTGTGCTCGAGGACTTAATCGAATAGGAGCCCGACAGTGGGCTATCGACAGTAACGCCTCCGCCGTCGTTGAGATCAAACTCTCCGCTGGAGATGTTGCCTGCACCGTTCATAGTCCATTGGCCCGCGCTGGCAGCTAACCCGTTAACGCCAAGACCCGAAAAATTGAACACGTACTTACCTTGGAGTTTTGATGTGCTGAATGTACTTGGATCCTGCAGATCGAAGGAACCGCTGGCCGTGACGACCGGATCATGCGCAGTGCTGAAACACGTCATCAATCCGTGACTGCTGCTGGTGATCGTCAGTTGCCAGGTGGCACATCCAGGAACTCCTTTGAGGAGCGCGTTTCCGCGGTTGTCGGCTCCAACCGCATACGTTCCAGTGAAACTCGCGTTTTTCGTACCGGATCCACTGCCCGAACCCGCAAAAGTGACGTCTTCCACCGCGGTCGTAATGTTCCCATTACCATCAGCTGTGAAGCTCCCCGCAGCCGTAACGAAAGTTTGTGCACTGGTGGAACCGGAGAATGAAAACGCGTACTGACCTTTGAGCAAAGAGTTATTCGCGCCGGACCCCAGATGGACATTATCGTTGGAGGAGCCACCGCATCCAGACAAGCTCAGGAATCCTACCGCGCAAGCCAGCAGCAGTGCTCCTCGTCCACTTCGCTTTAAGTACATGACCACCTTAGAACGCATTTCATCCCCCTGGTTCGTCACCTGCACGTACAGACTCTAACTCTAAAAGAAAGAGGAAGTTGCTTTGAAGATTAGCTATCAGGACCACAGAACAGCTCAGCCTTGTAGAGGGGGGCTAACCGTTGGAGGCGGTGGTTTTAAATCAAGGTTCGCATTTGGATTTTAAAAAGTGCCTGGGTTTCGGGATGAGCCGACGCGAAACCAACCCACTAGTCCGGACTGACGATTCATGCGATCCAGCCGCCGCCCACTACCACATCATCATCGTAAAAAACGGCGGCTTGTCCCGGAGTGATTGCGCGCTGCGCTTGATCAAACTTCACCACGATCTCGTCTCCGCCGGTCGCCTCAATCGTTGCGGGTGCAGGCTCGTGACGGTGTCGAATCTTCACTGTGACCCGCAGTGGCTGATCTAACTCCGCACACGCAATCAGATTTGTGCGCCGAACTCGTAACGTGTCGGAATAAAGTTCGTCGCTGTTTCCAACTACCACCTGCCGCGTGTCCCCCTTAATCTGGATGACATAGAGCGGCGAGCCAGTCGCGACTCCCAGACCTTTGCGCTGTCCCACTGTGAAGTTGTGAATTCCGTGATGCTCGCCGACGACGTCGCCGCCGGTGGTCACGAGTTCTCCGGCTGTATCGGGTAGTGCCTCGCCCTGCTCCTCAAGATACGCATCCAGAAACCGCTTGTAGTCGCCTCCCGGCACAAAGCAGATTTCTTGCGAATCTGGCTTCTCCGCCAGGGCAAGTCCGTGTTGCCGCGCTAACGCCCGAACTTCCGGCTTGGTGAGCGCGCCGAGAGGAAAGAGCGTGCGGCTCAGCTGCTCCTGGGTAAGGCCAAAGAGGAAGTAGGTTTGGTCCTTCGAGGTATCCGCAGGACGCTTCAACAGCCAACGATCGCGCTTGGCATCGAACTCCACGCGCGCATAGTGGCCGGTGGCCAGGTGATCGGCTCCAATCTGCTGAGCTACTAGCAGTAACTGGTCAAACTTCAAGTGATTGTTGCAGAGACTACACGGGATCGGAGTGCGTCCGGAAAGATACTCCTGCACAAAAGGACGGACCACCTCATCCTCGAAGCGCTGCTCATGGTTGACCACGTAATAAGGAATTCCGATTGTCTCAGCGACTCGGCGCGCATCGTAAACATCGTCCAGAGAGCAGCAGCGGCCCTGCACAGCTTCGGGCATCCCTTCGTGACCAGCCAGCCGTCGCTGATTCCACAACTGCATCGTGAGACCAATGACATTGTGTCCCTCGGCGCGCAGCACGGCCGCGACCGTGGAGGAATCCACACCGCCCGACATGGCTACCGCGATGGTCTTCGGGTTTGACATGCTTAATCAGCTATCCAGGTACTGAGTCGGCTCAGTGGCAACTAAAGGGCTACTGGCTAAGAGCTTCTTTCTTGTATACGGGCGACAACTCGCGCAGCCGCGCAACCGTGTCCGGCACCAGCGCCAGAGCAAACTCGACTTCCTCTTCTGTATTCTGCTTGCCTAAGCTGAATCGAATGCTGGCTCGGGCCCGCTCCGCCCGCAATCCCATTGCGGTGAGCACATGTGATGGTTCAATTGCGCCAGAAGAGCAGGCGGCGCCCGTTGAAACCGCGAGTCCCTTAAGATCGAGGGCAATGACCAGCGCTTCTCCTTCAATGTGATCGAAATAAATGTTCGTCGTATTGGGCACCCGGGGGGCTCCGTCCCCGTTGACTCCCGCTGCCTCGAGGCTACTCAGCATCTGCTGCAAGCGATCCCGCATCTGCTCAATGTTTGCGATGCTGCCATCGTTGAGAGCGTCTTTGGCGATCTCAGCTGCCCTCCCCAACCCAACGATTCCGGGCACGTTCTCCGTACCTGCACGCCGCGAGCGTTCGTGGCTTCCGCCATACAACATCGGTTGCAGGATTGTTCCCTTGCGGACGAACAAAGCTCCAGCGCCTTGAGGCGCATTCATCTTGTGACCTGAGATGGAGAGCAGGTCGCACCCGATCTGCTTTACATCGATGGCTACTTTCCCCGCAGCTTGTACGGCATCCGTGTGGAAATAAATCTCAGCCTCGGCTGCAATCTTCCCAATTTCACCGACCGGCTGGAGCACGCCAGTCTCGTTGTTGGCCATCATGATCGAGATAAGTTTAGTGTTCGACCGCACCCCCCGCCGGACCTCGGCAGGATCGACCAGCCCGCGACCATCGACTGGAATGTAGGTCACCTCGCATCCCATGGCCTCCAGGCGCTTGCAGGCATTCAGGACAGCATGGTGCTCGATGGTTGAGGTGATAACGTGATCGCCTTCGGTCGCCAGTCCGAAGATAGCCAGGTTGTCGCCTTCCGTCCCGCCGCTCGTAAACACGATTTCCGAGGAACGGCATCCCACAAGCTCCGCTACCGACTCACGCGCCCGCTCAACCGCCGCTCGGGTTTCCTGTCCGTGGTGGTGAATGGACGAGGCATTCCCAAAGTGCTCGCCGTAGTAGGGCCGCATTGCCTCAAATACTTCCGGCAGCACCGGAGTGGTCGCGTTATTGTCAAAGTAAACCCGCTGCATGCTTTGTTATCTATTCTACGGGTTGTGGAGGCAGGTGTCAGGCGGGTCTTGATATTAGGTCTTCCGTCCGTGCTGAGCTTGGTGAATGGCGGTAACTCTCGGGTTCCACCTGTACTGCTTTACACGGATTCTGCTAGAGAGTAAGCCCGACCTGGAGCCCTACCTCTTATCCAGAGGCACGTAGTTGTTTGGATATGCCGGTCCGATGTAGTCGGCCCGGGGACGAATCAGGCGATTGTCCTCGAGCTGCTCGATGACGTGCGCGGTCCACCCGCTGATACGCGAGACCGCGAAAACTGGCGTGAATAGGTCTACGTCGATGCCCAGCGTGTGATACGTCGAGGCGGAATAGAAATCCACGTTCGCATTCAGTTTCTTGTCGGCCTTTACGAACTCTTCAATCTTCTGCGAGTAGTCGAACCACTTCGTCTCTCCACTCGATGTGCCTAGATCGCGCGACATAGTCCGCAAATGCGTCGCACGCGGATCTTCCGTGTGATAAACACGGTGGCCAAAACCGGGGATCTTCTTCTTCTGCGCTAGCATACCCTTCACGTACTCCACCGGATCGGCGCCGGAGGTGCTGATCGCTTCGAGGATGCGGAACACCGCCTCGTTCGCGCCCCCATGGAGCGGACCTTTCAGGGCGCCAATGGCGGACGTGATTGCAGAATGCATATCTGACAACGTAGCCGCGGTGACGCGGGCTGCGAAGGTCGACGCGTTCAACTCGTGGTCTGCGTGGAGGATCAGAGCGATGTCTAGTGCACGTTCGGCCGTCGCCGAGGGCCGGTCTCCATTGAGCATCAGCAAGAAATTCGCCGCATGCGAGAGGGAGCGGTCGGGCTCAACTATGTCTTTTCCTTTTCGGATGCGGTCATATGCGGCAACCAGCATAGCGATCTGGGCAGTTAAACGGATCGCCTTGTGGACGTTCGCATCCCGGTCGTTGTACTTTTCTTCGGGATCGTAGAAGCTCAGCGCCGAAACGATGGTCCGCAACACGTCCATGGGAAGCGCGTGTTTGGGCGCCAGATGCAGGCGGTGGATGATGGAAGCATCGAGCTTGCGCTCTTCCGCCATGCGGTCGCGCAGCTCGCGCAATTCGTTTCGCGTGGGCAGCTTACCGAACCACAGCAGGTGACAGACTTCCTCGAAAGTGGAGTTGTCCGCCAGTTCATGGATGTCGATTCCGCGATAGGCCAGAACACCTTGCTCACCATCGATGTAGCAGATGCTGGAAGTGGTAGCTACCACTCCCTCGAGCCCCTTGGGGGCATGCGTTACGGTCGACATACTCTCTCCAGAATCCCGCGTTTCAGTGTCGCAGCCTGCTCAGAACCCTACGCACGCGCCATGCGCAACTAACTTTTATACGCCAAAAGCCCCAAGTTTCCAACCATTTGGGTTTACCCCGCGCCTGCTCGCGGCGTATATTAAAGGGTTTTCCTACCCTGCTTTGGGCCTCTGTACTGTTGGATGCCATTCTTGATCATTCCGGAGATTCTGCATGAAACGCGCACTCCTACTGCTTTGTCTGCTGGGCTCTCTGCTCAGCAATTTTTATGCTTTCGGCGACGAGGGCATGTGGCTCTACAACGCTTTTCCTAAAGATAAGGTGAAGGCTAAATACGGTTTTGAACCCAGCCAGCAATGGCTGGATCACGTTCGCCTCTCGTCCGTCCGCTTCAACAACGGTGGCTCGGGCTCGTTCGTTTCACCGGATGGCCTCGCCTTCACCAACCACCATGTGGGTGCGACTTGTGTTCAGCAACTCTCAACCGGTGGCAAGGACTACATGAAGACGGGCTTTTACGCGAAGACGCGCGCGGAAGAAGCTAAGTGCCCTGATCTTGAACTCAATGTTCTGGTCGGTATTGAGGACGTTAGTGCGAAAGTTAAGCAGTCGATGAAACCCGGGATGTCTGCCGCCGATGCCGGGCAAGTTCAACGCGCGGCCATGTCGACCATCGAGCAGGACTGCGCCAAGTCGACGGGCATGCGTTGCGACGTGGTGACCTTCTACTCCGGAGAGGTCTATAACCTTTATAAATACAAGAAGTACACCGATGTACGGCTGGTGTTCGCGCCGGAATTTGATGCGGCGTTTTTTGGGGGTGATCCCGACAACTTCACTTACCCACGCTACGATCTCGACATCACTTTTTTCCGTATTTATGAGAACGACAAGCCCGTTCACCTGGATAACTATCTTCGGTGGTCGCAGACAGGCGTGAAAGACGGCGACCTGGTTTTCGTATCCGGGCACCCTGGTTCTACAGCACGTTTGCGCACGACGGCGCAGCTGGAATATCTGCGCGATGTTGACTACCCATCTCGCATCGAGAGTTATAAACGTCGCATCACGCTCTTGCAGAAATTCGGTGCCGAGTCGGAAGAGAATGCCCGCATCGCGAAGGAAGATCTTTTTGGTCTGCAGAACGCCTTGAAGGCCTTTACCGGCTACTTGGGCGGTTTAGAGAATAAGGATGAGATGGCCAAGAAAGCCTCCCAGGAAGAGCAGATGCGGGCCACCTTCAAGAAACAGAACTCCAATGCAGGCGATCCCTGGGACGAAATCGCCAACGCCATGAAGGTTCAGAAGGACATGTATCTACCCCTGACCTATGTGGAACGGCTGCGTGGATTCAACTCTGAACTGGCTCGCTTTGCACGCGACCTCGTCCGAGTTTCTGCCGAGAAAACGAAGCCGAACGGCGAGCGTCTGCGCGAGTATCGCGATTCTTCTCTGCCCTCGCTCGAACAGGAGTTGTTCTCCACCGCGCCGATTTACAAATCGCTGGAGACTGTCACACTCGGCGATTCCCTTGCCCAGATGCAGCAGGCATTGGGGGCGGACAGCGATGCAGTCAGGAAGACGCTAACCGGCAAGACTGCAAATGAAGTTGCGAAGGACGCCATCGGCAACACGAAGTTGGACGATGTTGCCGTTCGCAAGCAGCTTTACGAAGGTGGCACAGGTGCGATTCAGGCATCCACGGATCCTTTGATCGTGCTGATGCGCACAATAGACCCCGATGCTCGGGCTCTTCGCAAACAATATGACGATCAGGTCGACTCGGTCGAACGTCGGGACGGAGCGACTATCGCGAAGATTCGCTTCGCTCAAAGCGGTTTGAATGCCTATCCCGATGCAACCTTTACGCTTCGCCTCAGCTACGGAGCGGTCAAGGGCTACACCGAAAACGGTAAGCACATTCCATATTTCACGGATTTCGCGGGTGGCTTTCAGCACGCTGCAGAGCACGACAACAAGGACCCGTATCATCTGCCCGACAGCTGGATGAATGCGAAATCAAAACTCAACCTCAAGACACCGCTGAATTTTGTAACCACTGCCGATATCATCGGCGGCAACTCCGGGAGCCCGACAATTAACAAGAACGGCCAGGTTGTCGGAATTGTTTTCGACGGCAATATCGAGTCGCTGGTCTGGAACTTCTTCTATACCGACGACGTTGCACGCGCCGTGCACGTCGATTCACGCGGCATCCAGGAGGCGCTTCGCAACATTTACTCTGCGAACGGCCTAGCCGATGAACTGGCGGGAAAAACGAGCCGCGCAAAAGTTGTAACCAAGGACGGCAAGAGAGCCGAAGCCAAGAAGGTCGCCACGCCACAGTAGCAGTTCGCTGGTTCGGAAGAGAGTGCCGGTGCAAGGGCATGAGCACTCTCTTTTCGTAACGGGTTCGCCATCGCTCGACGTGGTCTCAAGATCGTGGTCTCAACATTAATGACGAGTTCACCGCCCTGAATCTGACATCGCCGCCTTACGATCTTCCTAACATCTTGCGGCGACAACCCCTCAGCGCTGCTGCACGAGCAATGGCTTGCTGGCAAGCCCAAATGGCGGGATTTTGCGCCGCCGGGTGAGTTTTGCCCCGTTACGGGACAACTGCGCTTTGCATCGGCCGGATCAATGCCGCGAAACACCTGTGATCTAGGTCACAGAACCACGCCTGCTTGAATTGTAAGCTCCTTGCTTAAACCCGGAGTGTCGTAGCCCTCCCCCCGCTTCGCCCCTGCATACGACTTCCGCTCTGAATCGTAATGGCCGAAACGCAACCTGCTCAGAGTATCGTTACTTCCGCAGCGAACCAGAGTAGCCCGTACACTCACTCGCTCCATCCGCATTGCTTTTTCCCTGAGCTTCTTGAAAAATCCCAAGTCCTCGTCTGCACGCACGATCTCGAAGGTCGACTCCTGGCGGTCAATCCCGCCCCCGCCCGCATTTTGGGATACTCCGTTGAAGAACTCCTCGAAAAGACTCTGCCGCAACTGCTCGCCCCGGAATTTGCCGATCTCTTCCCTGACTACGTAGAAACCATCCGTCGGGACGGCATGGCGAGCGGGCGAATGATGCTGCTGACACGAGGTGGTGAGCGTCGGGTGTGCCAATATCATAGCTGGTTACGGATTGACGCCCAAACACGTCCCTTCGTAGTAGGTATGGCTCATCACGTCACTGAGCATCTAGCCACCGAAAGGGCGGTTCGCACGCCCGAGAAGACATTTCGCAGCATTTTCCAGAACGCTCCCGTCGGAATGATCATTGCCACCAGGGAAGGCCGGATCCTTGACGTCAATCAGGCCTTCTGCGAATTCCTCGGCTACTGCCCCGAGGAACTGGTCGGCCAAACCGTCCTTCAACTAATCCATCCCGAGGATGTCGAAGCCACCGTGCTTGCATTGCGGCAGAGGTCTACCGGAAGCAAGGCCATTGATCCTCTGCCCAAACGCTATTTACATAAGAACGGTGAGCTAAGATGGGCCGAGGTCAGCCTCTCGCTGCTGCAGGATCATGATGGGCAATCAGGATGTTTCGTCGCCCGGTTTGTCGACGTTGCCGAGCGTAAGAAAGCGGAGCAGAGACTTCAAGACCGGGAACAACAATTACGCATAATTGTGCAGCAGATTCCCGGCATTTTCTGGGTTGTGGATCGAGATTTGCGATTCACTTCGAGTACCGGGAAGGCGCTCAAGCACCTCGGCCTCGCCGAAAACCAGGTCCGCGGCATGACACTGGCCCAGTTTGCAGGTACCGACGATCCCACGCTACCCATCATCTCCAGTCACCAGCGCGCCCTGCAGGGAGAAGAGGTCGAGTTCGAATTGGAGTGGGGCGGCCGCTTCTACGAAGTCATGCTTAGTCCACTGCGCGAGGCCGGTGATACCGTAACGGGAGCTCTCGGCGTCGGTGTGGATATAACCGAGATACGTCAGAATAGCCAGCGTCTCGAGACGCTTCTTGAGATCAGTCACTGCTCAGGCTCCCATCTGGAGCCGCGCGCATTGTTTTCCGCCGTTTCTGAGTGCCTTCGTAAGGTGGTTCGCCAGGATTTCACAGGCCTGCTTCTGTGGGATGCCGACGGCGAGTTTCTGCGGCCCATCGTGCTCGACTTCCTCCCCTCAGGAGTGGGAAACGAGGAGTTGCTCGAGATCGCGGAACGACATATCGACGCATCCTTTTTCAAAGACCGCAACATCCGGGTTCTCGGCCTGCCTGATCTGCAAAACAATGGCTTCTTCTCTTCCGTGGTAAAAGCGAGCATAGGCGTCGTCTGTGTGGTGCCGCTGGAAATTGGAGACCGTCCCCAGGGAATACTTCTTCTGGGAAGCAAGCGGGAGGACGCGTTCAGCACGTCGGTCTTGCGACTGCTGACCCATGTCGCGCCTCAACTGGCACTCGGCTTGTCTAACGCCAGCGCGTATCAGCAGATCAAGCAGCTTGAGGAAAAACTCGCACAAGAAAAAATCTACCTGGAACAGGAGATCCAGACAGAATCTCGCTTTGACGAAATTGTGGGGCGCAGCCGCAGCCTGGGAGCTGTTCTCGACTTAGTCAAGCAAGTTGCGCCCACAGACGCCAACGTGCTCATCACAGGCGAAACAGGCACTGGCAAGGAACTCATCGCGCGAGCCATTCACCAGACGAGTCTCCGCAGTCGCAACAGCTTCATCAAACTCAATTGTGCCGCGATTCCTTCAGGCCTGCTGGAAAGCGAACTGTTCGGTTTTGAGCGTGGTGCGTTCACCAGCGCCTCTAACCGAAGAATTGGACGTATCGAGCTCGCCGACCGGGGCACCTTGTTTCTCGACGAGGTAGGCGATCTCCCTCTTGAACTGCAACCGAAATTGCTGCGCGTGCTGGAGGATCACGAGTTTGAAAGGCTCGGCAGTACCAAAACTATCCGGGTAGACACGCGCCTCATCGCCGCCACCAATCGTGATCTGGTGAAGGAAGTTGCCAAGGGTAACTTTCGCGCCGATCTCTTCTTTCGGCTACACGTCTTCCCGATCAAAATGCCCGCTTTGCGCGACCGTCGCGCGGACATCCCACTGCTCATTACTCACTTCGTACACAAATATGCGACGCGCATGAAGAAAACGATTGACCAGATTCCCACCAAGACCATGAGCATTCTTACCAATTGGGACTGGGCGGGGAACATCCGGGAACTCGAGAACTTCATCGAACGATCTGTCATTCTCACCCCCGGTTCAGTGCTGGAGGCGCCGCTCGCCGAACTCGCCACCAGCTCCCATGAAGTTCACGGCACGCTGCAGGATACGACCGAAGAAATGCAATGCGCTCAAATCATCCGCGCCCTCCAGCAAACGGGCGGAGTAATTGCTGGACGTGCCGGTGCCGCTGCCCGGCTCGGCCTTAAGCGCACAACTTTGCAATCCATGATGCAAAGACTAGGAATCTCATCAGACGAATACCGAAACGCTCAGTACGATCAGTCATCCCGAAAAGCCAACCTGGGTTGTAGATGAACGGTTCCCGACCTCCGTCTTGTCCTTAGGGGAATTCGCCGCCCCGCACAAACTTTCATACGCTCCGATTCGTATTCCCATGGGTCGATGAAACTAATGCGGACAAGTGCAAGCCTGCTTCTCTTGTTTCTCGTGAATTCACCAGGGTTGTAGGCAGCCAGCAGCGTAGGCCACCGACCTGTTCCTGGACTCTGCGATCAACTGCCAGGCTCGACCACCTGCATTCCGAATGGCCACGGCCTCCTTCGCAGCAATGGTTTCATCAACGATGGCCGCCAATTCTTCGTGAAGATCAGCTATCTTTTCCGGCTTTGACCTCCGGTGGGTTCTCCAACGGAAGTCTCGTCGATTCTTTTCAGCACTCGCTCCTCGGCTTTTTTCCTAACTTCGACCTGCCGCCCTGAAACGAATGTTGTGAAGCGCAACACTGAACCTTGCGCCTCAACATCGCTTTAGCGTTCGCACAAACAGCTGTGATAGACTTCACGGCCAGCCGCAGCTTCCTCCGAAAACTCGGGGCAGCGGATGTGGGTTCAATCAACCTTTAAAGAGGAGGCTAGTGGATGGGCCTCGCGCTTCTCTGCATAATTTGGCTGATCACCTTCGTTAGCACCTACTTTTTTGCCGCCAAAACCTGGTGGCTGCCCAAGGGTGTTGCCGCCGCCGCTTCCGGCATTGATCGCCAGTTCACCGTGACCTACCTCCTGATGGGCCTCGTCTTCGTGCTTGCCCAGTGCGCCCTCGGCTACCTGGCGTGGAAGTATCGCGACACGGGAGCCGCCCGGAAAGTCACGTACTCACATGGCAACACCAAGCTGGAAGTGCTCTGGACGACGCTCACGGCCATCCTCTTTATCGGGCTGAATCTGATTGGCAGCCCGATCTGGGCGGCGGAGAGATTTGAACCCGCCAAGGCAGGATCAGTACCAGTCGAAGTGACGGGCATGCAGTTTGCATGGTATTTCCGCTATCCAGGCCCCGATGGCAAGTTCGGCGGCACCAAACCTGACCTCATCGATCCGTCTACCGGCAACGAGGCAGCCATCGGTCTCGACACTGATGACCCTGCTTCCAAAGACGATTTGGTGGGTGGCGTCATGTACGTGCCGGTGAATCGCGAAGTCGATCTTCGCCTCCGTGCCATTGACGTGATTCACAGCTTCTTTGTTCCTTCGTTCCGCTTCAAACAGGATGCTGTTCCCGGCCTCATCGTTCACATGCACTTCACGCCCACCGAGATTGGCGACTATGAGATCGCTTGTGCGGAGCTTTGCGGCCTGGGTCATTACAAGATGCACGGCATTGTCAAAGTTGTCGCGCAGGAAGACTTCGATAAGTGGATTGCCTCAAAGGAGGCGGAGAAGCAATAGATGGCTACCACGCACACGGTTCACGCGCACGCGGCCCCGCAAGGGTTCATTCGTAGGTACGTTTTCAGCCTCGATCACAAGGTTATCGGCCTTCAGTATTACTTCCTTGCGCTCAGTGCGGTCTTCGTAGGCATGTTCCTGTCGCTGCTGATGCGCATACACCTGATCTGGCCTAATGCTCAGCTGCCACTCATCGGCGCGATCAAGCCGGAAACGTATCTCGCGCTGCTGACCATGCACGGCACCATCATGGTTTTTTTCGTGCTGACCACGGCCCCGCAGAGCGGCTTCGGAAACTACTTCCTGCCCATTCAAATTGGCGCGCCTGATATGGCATTTCCCGTCCTGAATATGCTTTCGTTCTGGACGACCCTGCTCGCCTACGTCGTCATGCTCGCCGCGTTTTTTGTGACTGGCGGCGCTCCTCTGCATGGCTGGACGGGTTACGCCCCGCTCAGCGCGCTTCCCAGCGCCGGGCCCGGTGAACAACTTGGCGCTGACCTGTGGGTAACCAGTATCGCGATCTTCTGTCTCGCGTCACTGATGGGAGCTTTGAACTTCATCACCACGGTTCTCGATCTACGCGCAAAGGGCATGACGCTGATGCGCATGCCTCTGACGGTTTGGTCGTGGTTCGTTACGGCAATTCTGGGATTGCTCGCCTTTGGTGTCCTGCTCTCAGCAGGAATCCTGCTGCTGCTCGACCGCAACGTAGGTACCAGCTTCTACGTGCCGCTCGTAGTGGTAAACGGTCAAGTGATGGGGCATAAGGGCGGATCTCCACTTCTGTGGCAACACCTGTTCTGGTTTTTCGGGCACCCCGAGGTCTACATCGCCATCCTACCCGGCATGGGCGTCGCCTCCCAACTGCTCTCCACCTTCTCTCGCAAGCCGATCTTTGGCTAT
>Ga0207657_10000402_pt1 | contig 45897 bp, 41 predicted proteins | sample KBSC33metaG_FD_184316 | JGI IMG/M metagenome (GOLD analysis project Ga0207657, IMG submission 184316) | Corn rhizosphere microbial communities from Kellogg Biological Station, Michigan, USA - KBS C3-3 metaG (SPAdes) (version 2) | ecosystem: Host-associated > Plants > Roots > Rhizosphere > Soil ... | reverse complement strand
AGGCTCGTCATGGACGCCTCCAACGTGCTGCGCGGCTACTGGTTCATCATCTTCCCCGCGATCGGCGCGGCCATCTGGGGGCTGAGGCGGCTCAAGAACACGGAAGAGGGCCGCCGGCGCTGGGACACCTTCAAGCTGAAGGTCCCGATGAAGATCGGCGACGTCGTGCACAAGGTCGCGCTGGCGCGCTTCTCCCGCACGCTCGCGACGCTCGTCGCCGCAGGCGTCGACATCATCAGCGCGCTCGAGATCACAGGCGGCACCGCGGGCAACTGGGTCCTCGAGAACTCGCTGGTGCAGGTTCGAGAGCGCGTGCACGAGGGCGTCCCGATCAGCGAGCCGCTCGAGGACGACCCGATCTTCCCGCCGATGGTCAGCCAGATGGTGAGGATCGGCGAGGAGACCGGCGAGCTCGACAAGATGCTCAGCAAGGTCGCCGACTTCTACGAGGACGAGGTCGACGCGAGCATCCAGTCGCTCACGTCGATCATCGAGCCGATCCTGATGATCGGCGTCGGCGCCATGGTGGGGACGATCGTGATCTCGATGTACCTGCCGATGTTCAAGCTGCTCACGCTGGTCAAGTAGCCGCGACCCGCAGGGTCCTCGCTTGATTGTGAGACCGCGCGTTCGGATGTCGCCGTTCGCGCTCGTCGTGGCGATCGCCGTGCTTTCCGCACTCGTGCGGTTCGCAGTCGCGCTGCACGTGCGCACGCCGATCATCTATCCCGACGAGTACCTCTACACGGCGCTCTCGCGTGGCATCGACCACGGGCATTTCGCGCAGATTCGCGGCGGGCACGTGTCGTACCTCAACAGTTCCTACCTCGGCCCTCTGCTGATGGCGCCGTTGTGGCTGCTCTCGAACCTGCACCTCGCCTACCGGCTCTCGCAGGCGCTCGGCGCCGTCGCGTTCGCCGCCTCGGTGTTCCCCGCCTACGGCATCGCCCGCCGTCTCGGCATCTCCGGGCGAGGGGCGGCTCTCGCCGCGCTCGTGACGGTGGCCGTGCCCTCGGGCGTCTACACCTCGATGCTGCTCTCCGAGCCGCTCGTCTACCCGCTGTTCCTCCTTGCCGTCTACGCGGCTCTGGAGGCGATCGCCGCTCCGCGCCCGGCCCGGCAGGCCGGCGCGATCGCGCTCGGGCTCGTCCTGAGCGTGGCCGGCGGCCTGCAGTTCCTCTATTTCGTGCCGGCGTGCCTCGCCGCGTACCTCCTCGCCGGCGCGTCCTCCCTGCGCGGGTATCTCTGGCGCTCGGTTGTGATCGTCGCGGGAGTTGCCTACGCCGTCCACGCCGTCGAGATTCGCGGCTTCGTGCGTCTCGACTATTCGCTCGGCACGCTCGCATCGTGGTTCGCGGTCAACCTCCTGGTGTTCGCGATGGGCGCCGGGTGGGTGGTCGTGCCCGGCGGCTTCGCCGGGGTCTGGAGGCTCGGCCGCGGCGGTGATCGCCGGGGCCGAGCGTTCGCCCTGCTGACCGCGATCCTGCTCGGCGCGATGCTGCTCGAGGCGACCGTGTGGAGCGCGAGCGGGCAGGGCGTGTACGAGCGGTTCGTCTTCTACGGCACGCCGCTCCTCGTCATCGCCCTGATCTGGGCCGTCGAGTCGCGGGCGCTCGTGCGAAGGGACGTTGCCGTCGTCGCGTATCTCGCCGCCCTCGGCGCGGCGGTGCTGCCGGTCCTGCGCCCGCTCCACGGCGCGGTCGACGAGCACGCTCCCGCGTTGCACGCTCTGTCGAACCTCTCGATCGGCGAGCGGCCGGCGTCGATCGTCTGGGGGCCGGCTCTCGTCGTGCTCGCGCTCCTCGTCGCGGGGTACGGCGCCTCGGCCGGGCGGAGGCTGATCGTGGCCGGAGCTGCAATCTGTGTGGCGCTGAGCGTCGGCGCCTCGATCGCCTACATCCGGCATCAGCCCGACACGTCGGTGCCGATCACGCATGCACCGGACAACTCCGCGCTCGTGACCTGGCACGACGGCGACGCGTTCACGCTGATGAAGGTGCTGTTCTGGAATCCCGCGATCACGCGGGTCGTCGTGCTCGGGCCGGGCGGAGGCGCATCCGACGGCTACCCGTCCGTCGCCGCCACCCTCGAGCCCGGGGGCGGATTGAGGACATCTACCGGCGCCCCTGTGCGCGGGCCGTTCGTCTTCGGGCCGGACACGACGGTCACCGCCGATGCGAGCCCGCGCTCCGGGTTGGCTGTCCTGCCCGAGGCGCCGTCGGTGATCGCGTTCGGGTTCTACAACGAGAGCAGGTACCTCGCGGAGGTCGGCCGCATCTTCGCCGTCGGCGGAGACCGCGGGAGCTCCGTGTCGCTTCTCCTGCACAGCCCGAACCGGACGACGAAGAGGATCTCGGTGCGCTGCACGGACGGCTTCCGCAGGGACATCGAGGTCGGCCCACATCCTGTGTCGGCGACCATCCCCGTGCCGCGTCGCGAGGTTCGGTCGTGCTGGTTCGCCCTGACGCGCGGCGCCCCCGAGCACGTCGACCGGTTCTACCTCGGTGTCAAGGGCACGATCAGTGGTGGCCCGGACCGGTCTACACCCCCGGGCGAGGGTTGATGTCGTCCTCCGGCGCAATCAAACTTCGATGATGCGGATCTCAACCGTCCTGATCGTGGGCGTCGTGCTCGCAGCCGGCGGCTACGGCGCGTACAAGCTCGGTCACGCCACCGACAAGCCCGCCAACGAGCTGCTCACCGTGGCGGCGATTCCGCAGCAGGCGTCGATCGCGGCCGCGGAGTCGAACCTGGCCGGCGCCGTTTCCGCGGCGAACTCCTACAAGCTCGATCACTCGGGTTACGCGGGCATGAGCGCGAGCGACCTGAAGACCTACGACGCGACGCTTGCCGTCGGGATCGTGGTGCGGACGGCGACCGCAAGCGCCTACTGCATCGAGAGCACGGTCGAGGGCACGACCGTCAGCATCCGCGGGCCGAACGGCACGTTCGCGGTGCGCACGTGCGCGGCGCGAAGCTGAGCCGGTCCCGCCGGGCTCAGATCGCCTGGCGCAGCTTCGCGCCCGCTGCGCGACCGGCCGGCGTCTGCTTGCCCTTGGCGGCCGCCTTGCGCACGGGCTTCGGCTCGGGCACCTCCGGATGGAAGACGGCGGTGCCGTCCGCGACGGCGTCCGCGAGCGCCTCGACGCAGGCGGGATCGAACTGGGTGCCTGCTGTGCGCCGCAGCTCGGCCAGCGCGGCCTCGGTCGAGATCGCCTTGCGGTAGGGACGCGTCCCCGTCATCGCCTCGAACGCGTCGGCGGTCGTGATGATGCGGGACTCGAGCGGGATCTCCTCGCCGCTTCGGCCGGCCGGGTAGCCGGTGCCGTCGAAGCGCTCGTGGTGGTGGAGGATCCACTCGGCCTCGCTCGGCAGCTCGGCGGCGAGCAGGATCGCATGGCCGGTCTTCACGTGGTCGGTCATCGCGAGCCGCTCGTCCTCGGCGAGCGCGGCGGCCTTCTGCAGGATCGCGTCGGCGACGCCGATCTTGCCGACGTCGTGCAGCAGGCCCGCGAGGCGCAGCCGTTCGAGCCGGTGGCCGGTGAAGCCGAGTCGGCGGCCCATCGCCACGCTCAGCTCGGCGACGGTCTCCGAGTGGCTGCGCGTGCCGACGTCCTTCGCGTCGACCGCGCGCGCGAGCGCGGCGGCCAGCGCCCGCTGGTCGGTGGAGGGGCCGAGGGTCGCCGAGCCGTCGCGCGGGCTGTGCGCCAGGCCCGGGTGATAGGTGACCGCGCTCTGCTTCGTCCGCTTCGCCTCGTAGAGCGCGAGGTCGGCCTGGTGGACGAGGAGCTGCCTGCCCTCGAGGCCGGTCGACTCCGTCAGCCCGATGCTCACGGCGCGCTGCCCCGTCGTCTGCCTCGTCGTGTGCTCGATCCGGTTCGCGAGCAGCAGTGCGTCCCAGTTGCGCTTGTTCGGCAGGATGACCATGAACTCGTCGCCGCCCGTGCGGTAGATCGTGCCGTCGCGGCCGATCACGTTCCGCAGGCATTGCGTGACCGACTTGATGTGCGCGTCGCCGGCGGGATGGCCCTTGCTGTCGTTGATCTGCTTCAGGCCGTCGAGGTCGACCGCCATCAGGGTGAAGTACGAGCCGGTCGAGGCCCGCTCGGCGAGCTGGGTCGAGAGATCGAAGTGGAACGCGCGGTGGTTTCCGAGCTGCGTCAGGCTGTCGGTGCGCGCCTGCGTCCGCAGCTCCTCGAACTTGACGTCGGCGGTGCTCTCTGCCGGGCGCCGCAGCCGCAGCATCCCGCGGCGCAGCAGCCAGAGCATGCTCGCGAGCGCGAGGATCGCTGTCGCGCCGAGCTCCGACCGCCGAAGCGGTGATGGCCCCGAAGAGACGAGCCAGCTCGCCTGCTGCTCGTGCAGCTCGCTCGTCGCGTCTGCCTGCAGCGAGGTCAGGACGCCCCTGAGCCGGGTCGCACGCCCGTCGGCCGCGTCGCGCAGCGCATTCGCATAGCTCACCTGGAACATCGTCACGCGGGTCGCCTCGCTGCCGGTCGAGTGCATCTGCAGCCCGGCGAGCGCGGTGTGGATCTTCACGCCGGTCGCGGAGAACGCAGACGTCCGCGCCGCTGCGGCGCCGTCGGCGGCGAGCCGGCGTCGCTGGAGCTTCGCCAGGTCGGCGAGGGACGCGTAGTCGCGAAGTCGGAGGGACTCGGCCTGGGCGTTCCGGCGCGACCGCGCCACGTCGACCGTTCCGAGGGCGGCGAGCGTCACGACGGCGGCAAGGCACAGCACCGCCAAGCCGCGCCCCGCCCGCGCCAGAGTAGTTCCAGAAGCCCGCCGCATTCCCTCCTCAATTGCGTCACCGATCGAGGTTCAGGTATCCCCCTTTAGGGGGTTCAGCCGGCGGTTTTCACCCGCGGCGGCGCAGGCGGCGACCCTCCCAGACCGGCAGGCGGTCACGGTTTCGGATCAGAACGATGATCAGGGAGGCCATCAGCAGGAGGTTGCCGGAGAGGATGAAGAGGTCGGCGACGTTGAACGCGATCCTCCCGTCGGCGGATCCGACGACGATCGGGTTCGGCACCGCGAGCGCATCCTGGCTCGCGGAGAGGACGTTCCCGAGCACGCCGCCGCAGAAGATCCCGGCCGCGACGGCGACCGTCGTCGACGGGATGCGCGCGAGCGGCGCGGCCGCGACGAGCAGGAGGCACGAGCCGAGGAACCAGAGCTCCGACCGCTGGTGCAGCGCCCACTCCGGCGAGGGGAGCGTCAGCTTGACCGCCTGGTCGACCGCCGCCAGGCTGACGGCGACGACGAGGAGCAGGAGCAGCCGCTCCAGAAATACCCGGTTCGGATCCTGCGCTCTGTCGTGGGCCGCACTCGACATGTCTACCGTCGATGGTATGCACCGGCCTCGCGTTGCCGAAACGGGTGCTGCCCTGCTCGGGCTAGCCGAGCAGCGCCGCGACGGCGACGCCGACCAGGATCGCGAGGCCCGCGCCGGCGATGCTCGTGCGCACCGCGGAGGCACGCTCCGACAGCCCGACGCGCGCGAGCGCCCGCCGCGGCAGCAGCCCGACCCCGAGCACGAGCGCGCCGAGAGCGAGGAGCAGGTAGCGATTCTCGGTCGAGAGGTCGGTCTTCGACACCGTCGTCCCGCCGGCGCTCGCCGCCGCCGGCGTCGTGGCCGTCTTCGCCGCGGCGACGTGTGCCTTCGGCAGGGGCTTGCCCTTGACGAGCCGGATCGCGTTCGGATGCTGCTTCGCCCAGGTGCGATAGGAGGCGCCGTGCTGGTTCAGCCAGGCCTTCAGCTCGAAGGTGTTGGCGAAGATCCCGTTGCCCCAGACGAGCGCTCCGGGCGTACCCGGGGGCGGGCCGGTCGTGTGGCTGTACGGTGTCAGGGCGGCGAACGCGAGGACGGCGAGGAGGACGACGACCGGGAGCGCGAGCGGCAGGAACACGCGCAGCTGGACGCGGTTCTTCTCCCGGGGTGCCTCCACCGCGATTCGATGAAAAGCCATGGCAGGATCATGGCACGCTTGCCACGAAGTACAAAGCCCTCTTGACGACGCCGGTTACCGCCCTGCGAGCCGGGAAAGCTGAAAGAGCCCTGATGCCGGTGCCCGTCCTCCTCCGCCGTTCACGCCGTGGTGCCGCCTCCATGCTGGGTTTGCTGGCGCTCCTCGCGGGTGGGGCGGCCGCCTTCGCGGCCGGCCCGGCCCCGCCGACGACGACCACCGTCGCGGTCGTCACGACCGGTCCGGCCGCCTCCGGCCCGCCCTGCGAGACGGCCGGGCTGCTCGCAGTGATCCCGCCGCACGGGCCACCTGCCGCGGCGGGGCTCGCCGTGACCGCGTCCGCCCGCACGGCCGCCTCCGCCGCGGCCGACAACGAGCCGGCCGGGGTCTTCAGCGCGGAGAACGTCAGCGCCGGCGCGCAGGGCTGTGTGGACCCGGCCGGCCGGCCGGGCGGCACGGCCGTCGTCTCGGGCGCCTGGTCGCTCTTCGGCGGCGCGGTCAGCGCGAGCGCGCTCGAGGCGGATCTCGTTCCGTCGAGGCTCGCCGATGGGTCGAACTGGCACCTGCGCGCGATCTTCCCGGAGCTCGAGATCGCCGGCTCGCCGGCGACGCTCGTGCGCGGCGAGACGCTCGCGGTCGGCGACTGGGGCGAGCTGAGCCGGGCGCCGCGCATCGACCTCGGCGCGGGCCACTCGTTCCGCTACTGGGCGGCGGCGTTCGAGCTCCGGCTGATCCACGCGCACGGCGGGCTCGCGGCGGGCACCCGCCTGCTCGCCGGCTTCGCCGCCGCCGACCGCGCCTGGGCGCCGCTTCCCGCGGTGCTGCCCGCGCCGCCCGCGACGACGACAGGCGAGACGACGACCACGGCTGCGACCACGACCACCGCCGCGACGACGACGACCGCCGCGCCGCCGCCGAAGCAGCGGCCCGCGCACCCGGCCGCGCACGCGCCGACGAGCACGCACCGGGCTGCTCCTGCGAAGAAGCAGGCCGGGAAGAAGGCGAACCCGCTCGCGACGGGCGAGCCGCTGCAGGTGACGCCGCCGCTCGGGGCCGGCACGTTCGAGTTCCCCGTCGCCGGGCCGGTGTCGTGGGGCGACACCTACGGCGCGGGCCGAAGCGACGTGTCGGGTGGCTGGCACCACGGCGACGACCTCTTCGCCGAGCTCGGCGCGCCGGTGCTCGCGGTCACCGACGGCACGATCTTCGCGGTCGGCTGGAACAGGGTCGGAGGCTGGCGGCTGTGGCTCGCCGACGACCACGGCAACGCCTTCTACTACGCGCACCTCTCCGGCTACACCGCGCTCGCGAAGAACAACCATCGGGTCAAGCGGGGCCAGGTGCTCGCCTACGTCGGCAACACGGGCGATGCCTTCACGACGTCCGACCACCTCCACTTCGAGATCCACCCGAACGGGCTCCTCTACCTCGGCTACGACGGCGCCGTCGACCCGACGAGCTACCTCCGGGCCTGGCAGCAGCCGGCGCGGATCGATCCGCTGCCGCCGGTCGCGCTGCCGCAGGGGCCGGTCAGCGGCTTCGGCGTCGCCGCCAACTACCGCCAGCTGCTCCAGCTCAGGGCCCCGAAGCAGACTGCACCGAAGCAGCAGTCGGCGAAGAAGCCCGGAGCGAGACCGACCACCGTCACGACCGGCGGCGGTGCGCCCGCGGCGCGTGTGAGCGCCCGGGAGACCGGAGCGTCGCGGGACGCCCGCGGAACCGCGATTCGCGTGGGCGTCACGCTCGCCGTGCTCGCGGGCCTCTTCTCCGCGCTCGGCGGCCTCGGGTGGCTGGCCGTGCGCCGCCGCGGCATCTGAGTGCGTCCGCGCTCAAGCCGGGGGCGTTCCCGGCCGATGCAGAGGGTGTTACCTCTCAGCTGACGTGAATCTCCCGATCCCGCAGACGGCGGCCGCAGGCGCCGCGCACGTGGAGCCGTACCCTGCGGACGGCTCCGACGCGCCGGGAGACGACATGGACGACGAGCAGCCGGTCGTGCGGAAGCCGCTCGGCGAGCTCCTGATCTCGGCGGGGCTGATCGACGGCTCCCAGCTCGAGGATGCGCTGCGGGAAGGGCGCGAGACCGGCGCGCGAATCGGCGAGGTCGTCGTCAGCCGCGGCTGGGCGACCGAGGACGAGGTGGCGAAGGTGCTCGCCGACCAGTGGGAGCTCAGGTACGTCGACCGCGCCTCGATCTGGTTCGACGCCGACGCGCTCGGCCGGCTCTCCCGTGAGGACGCCCAGCGGCTCGAGGCGCTCCCGACCCGCGTCGAGGACGGACGGGTGATGGTCGCCGTCGCGGAGCCGACCGAACAGCGGCTGGCGGCGCTGCGGGACGTGATCGGCGAGGACACGGTCGTCGTCGTCGTGCCGCGGACCGCGCTCCAGGCGGGGATCCACAGCCAGCTCCTGACGAGCCGCGAGCCGGCACCCGCGCCGAGCGGCCCGGCGGTGCGCGACGAGCCGTTCGAGGCGGCCTATCGGCAGCGGGAGCCCGAGCCCGAGCTCGAGCGCGACCTCGCGCCGGAGCCCGACCTGCCGCGGCTCGTCTCAGTCCTCCCGACCCCGCTTCCCACCCCGTTCCCGCCCGCGGTCGCCGACGCGGCCCCGTCCTCCGGGCTCGACGACGTCTCCGCGCTCGCCGCCCAGGCGCGCGCGGTCGCGGAGTCGATCGAGGCGCAGGCGGCCGCAATGCGCCGCGAAGCTGCAGCGGCTGCGGGCAGGCAGACGTTGGAGCAGGACCTCGGCCGGCGGGTCGAGGAGCTCGAGGAGGAGCTCGCCGCCCAGCGCCTCGCGATGGGCGAGCTGCGGCGTCACCTCGAGGCGATGCTGAATCTGCTTTCCGACCGCTGAGCAGGCGATTTACTGCAGGAAACCCCCTTGTGGGGGAGCGCCCGCCCGCGCGTCGGGGTCGATTCTCCGCCTATGTCAATTGCGGCGATGTCGTCAGCGGACGATGCGAACGTCAGCGGCTCGTACCGGCAGCTCGCGGAGATCTACCACGACCTGCTCTCGCGCGACAGCCTCGAGCAGGTGCTCGACCGGCTCGTCAAGACCGTCACGCGGCTGATCCCCGTCGAGAGCATCCTGCTCGCCGAGACGTGCGCCGACGAAGGCGTGCTCCGGCCGCTCGTCGCCGAGGGGACCTGGCCGGACGGGTTCCTCGCGACCACGCTGCCGTTCGGCGAGGGCCTGATCGGCCTCACCGCCGAACGCGGCCGCCCGATCCTCTGCAACGACGCGCACCTCGACGCGCGCGCCGGCCAGGTCGCCGGCACGCCGGTAAACGAGCCCGAGGCGATCGTCTGCGTCCCGCTCGTCGCGCGCGGCATGGTGATCGGGGCGATGAGCCTCTACCGCGAGGGCGAGGGCCAGGTGTTCAGCGACTTCGAGTTCGAGCTCGCGCAGCGCTTCGGCGACGCGGCGGCGCTCGCGATCGAGAACGCGCGCACGCGGAGCGAGCTGCGCGAGCTGAGCCGCCGCGACGAGCTGACCGGCCTGCTGAACCGCCGCGGCTTCAACGACGTCCTCGCGTCCGCGCTCGCAGACGGCAAGCGGCAGGAGACTCCCGTCGCGCTCGTCCTCGTCGACCTGGACGACTTCAAGCGCATCAACGACCAGTACGGCCATTACGCCGGCGACGAGGTCCTCTGCCAGGTCGCCGCCCAGCTCGCGCGCGCCGCGCGCGACTCCGACTCGGTGTGCCGCGTCGGCGGCGACGAGTTCGCGGTCGTGCTCGCGGGTGCGGGCACGAGGGAGGCGGAGATCGTCGCGGGGCGGATCAAGCAGGCGCTCGCCGAGACGACGTTCCAGCTCGCCGTCGCCGACGTCAAGCAGACGGCGAGCATCGGCTTCGCGGCCACCGACACGTCGTCGGCGCGCGACCCGGAGCAGCTGCTCGGCGAGGCAGACCGGGGGATGTACGTCGAGAAGCGCGGCCGGCTGACCGAGCCGACGCCGCTGAAGCTCGTCTCCGAGCAGTCGGCCTAGCTCCGAGCGCTTCGCTCAGCTGGTGAGCCCGCGCGTGCGGCACTCCCGCACGAGCAGCATCAACGCGGCGAGCACGCACGACCAGATGATCGCCTCGAGCAGCATCACGTCCGCAGCCATGGTGGATCTATCGGTTCGAGCGGGCGGCGGCTTTACCTCTTTTCGCGCGTCTCCGAGAAAGGCGTGAACCTGGTTCTGAAGAGCGGAACCAGGTTCAGGTGTGACCCTTCTGAACCTGGTTCGGTGTGTGAACCAGGTTCACGTCTTTCGGGCTAGGACGCCTGCTCGCCGTGCCGGCGGCGGAGCTCGCTGCGGCGGGCGCGGAGAGCGTCGATGCGCGCGTGCAGCTCGCGGCGCTCCTGTGAGAGCTCCTGCTCCTTCTGCACGGTCACCTCGTTCGGGAAGCTCGAGAGGCGGTCGTGCAGCTTCCGGCGCGCGGCCGAGACGGCACGCTCCTGCGCCTCGAGCTGGTCGAGCTCCTCGTCGATCTTGCGCTGCTCGCGGTCGAACTCACTGAGCTCCTCCTCGGCCACCGGCGCACCATAGTTGCGGCCGAGAGGGCTCGCAAGATCGAGCCTCACGCACCTCGCCGGCCCGGCCACCAGTTCCAGCGGCCGAGGATCGCCATCAGCGACGGGACGAGGAGCGCCCGCACGATCGACGCGTCGATCGCAACCGCGATCGCGATCCCGAGCCCGACCTCCTTGAGCACGATCACCCCGGAGGTGGCGAACGCCCCCACCGCGATGCAGAAGAGGAGCGCGGCGGCGGTGACGATGCGTCCCGTGTGCTCGAGCCCGACCGCGACCGCCTCCCGGTTCGGCAGGCCGCTGTCCCACGCCTCCTTGATCCGCGTCAGCAGGAACACCTCGTAGTCGGTCGCGAGCCCGAACGAGATCGCGAAGAGCAGCACCGGCTGCGTCAGCTGTAGCGCACCCTGCCCTTGGTAGGAGAGGAGGCCCTCGAGGCGGCCGTCCTGGAAGATGAAGACGAGGATCCCCATCGTGGCGGTGAGCGTGAGCGCGTTCATCACGAGCGCCTTGAACGGCAGGATGAGCGAGCGCGTCGCGAGGTAGAGAAGGAGCAGCGTCGTGATGCAGATCAGGACGATGCCGAGCGGCAGGTTGGCCCCGATCGCGTGCTTCTGGTCGACGAACTGCGCCGTCGCCCCGCCGACGAGCGCGCCACCGGGGAGGGACCGCATCGCGTGCACGAGCCGCAGCGACTCGGAGCCGAGGAACGGCTTGCCGGACGACGCACGGATCTCCCAGACGCCCGCGCCGATCCGCACCGGTGCACGGGTGAGCGTCGACTCGGGCAGTGCCCGCGTCGCCGCGGCGTAGGCGTCCGCCTGCTGCGCGGTGCCGTGGAGGACGGCATAGACCGGGGTGGCGAAGGTCGCGGGGAAGTCGCGGGTGACCGCCGCGTCGACGACGCGGGAGCTCGCGTGCGGTGGCAGGACGGAGGCGTCGACGCCGGTGAAGCGCAGCGAGAGGAACGGGATGCCGGCGACGACGAGGATCGCCGCGGCGCCGGCGGCGACCGGGAGCGGACGGCGCATCAGCCCGTGCGCGAGCCGGTACCAGCCGCCGCGGTCGCCGGCCGGCCGCGGACGGCGCAGCGAGAGCGCGTTCACCCGCGGGCCGAGCAGCACGAAGAGCGCGGGCAGCACGGTCAGCGCGATCAGCCCCGCGAGCGGGCCGACGAGGCCGCCCGCGATCCCCATCGAGCGCAGGAAGCCGAGCGGGAAGACGGCGAGCGTCGCGATCGCGGCGCCGACGGTGACCGAGCTGAACGCGACCGTGCGGCCGGCGGTGGCGAGCGTCGCCCGCACGGCGTCGGGCCCCGGGCCGCGCCGAGCGAGCTCCTCCCGGTAGCGGGAGACGAGCAGCAGGCTGTAGTCGATCGCGAGCCCGAGCCCGGCGCCGGTGACGATGTTGAGCGCGTAGGTCGACACCGGAGTGACGAGGTCGAGCAGCCGCAGAAGGAGGAGCGCGCCGACGATCGTCAGGCCGCCGCAGAGAAGCGGCAGGAACGCCGCGACGACGCTGCGGAAGACGAGGAGTGCGAGCACGAAGAGGAACGGGAACGCGAGCTCCTCGGCATGGGTCAGGTCGTGCTGGATCTGGTCGTTCACCTGCACGGTCGCGAGCGCGGTGCCGCCGACGGCGACGTCGGGCACGTGGGCGAGGCGCGACGCCACCCGCTCCGCCGCGTGGCGCCAGCTGTTCTGGGAGAGCCCGGCGCGGGCCGAGGCGGCGACGATCGACTTGCTTCCGTCGCGCGAGGCGAGCGGCGGTGCGACCGCGGGAAACGTCGGCTCGGCGCGGATGAGCGCGGCCACCTCCCGGAGGCGGGCCGGGGTCGGCCGCCGGACGAGCACGAGCAGCTGCGGCGACGCGGATAGACCCGAGCTGCGCTCGATCTCGGCCTCCGCCCGGGTGCTCTCGCCGCCCTGCGCGACGAAGTCGTTCGACGCGTGGCCGAGGAGCCGCGGCGTCTGCAAACCGAAGACGGCGGCGACGGCGGCGAACGCGACGGCAGCAGCGAGCACGCTTCGAGGACGCCGGATCGGGATCGCCGCCGCCCGCCTCAGGTCGATCGGGTTCCGCACGCGCGGAACTGGATCACAAATTCGCGTCCGGCTCTTGGTGCGACGGGCAGAAGGGGGCTAGGGTGGGGCGGAGACTCTAGGCAACAAAATGCGCTCCCGACGGAGGTACATGCGGCCAGTTTCGCCAGCGGAGGAGGCTCTCTTCGCGCTGTTCGAGGCAGTTCCACTCGGCGTGTACGTGCTCCAGCTCGTCGATCCGGTCGACGCGGCGAGCCTGCGCATCCGCTTCGCGAACCGTGCCAGCGTGGCGATGATCGGGCTCGATCCGGCGGCGGTCACCGGCACCCTGATCGGCGAGAGCTTCCCGAACAGCCTCGACGAGGGCGGGATGGCGGACACCTACCGGGAGATCATCCTCGACCAGGCGCCGCGCGAACTCGGCGTGCTCCAGTACGGCGACGAGAACATCACGGAACAGCGGTTCGGTATCGCCGCGTATCCGCTCTCGCCGGACACGGTCGCGATCCTGTTCGAGAACCTGACGGCGAGCCCGAAGCGACGGACGGAGCTTGCAGCGATCGTCGAGTCCGCCTCGGATGCGATCATCAGCAAGAGCCTTGACGGCACGATCCAGTCGTGGAACGGGGCGGCGGAGCGAATCTACGGCTACCCGGCGGCGGAGGCGGTCGGCAAGCCGATCTCGATGCTGCTGCCCCCGGACCGCCCGACGGAGGTGGCGGAGATCTTCGAGCGGCTCGCCCGCGGCGAGCTCACCGACCGCTTCGAGACGAAGCGGAGGCGCAAGGACGGGGTGATCATCGACGTCTCGCTGACGATCTCTCCGATCCGGGATCACCGCGGCACGATCATCGGGGCGGCGACGATCGCGCAGGACATCACCGCGAAGCGGCAAGAGGAGGCTGAGCTGCGGCGACTCGCAGCGATCGTGGCGACGTCGCAGGATGCGATGTTCAGCCGGACGACGGGCGACGTCGTCCTGACCTGGAACAACGCCGCCGAGGAGTTCTTCGGCTACACGCCCGACGAGATGATCGGTCGCTCAGCCGCCCGGCTCGCGGCCGAGCTGACGCCCGAGTTGCGGGAGCTTCGTGAACGCCTGAACCGTGGCGACCATCCGGCGCCGTTCGAGACCACCATGCGGCGGAAGGACGGTTCCGTCGTCCAGGTCCTCGTCTCCTCCTCGCCGATCTTCGACCAGGACGGGTCGCTCGCCGGCGTCGCCTCGGTGATCCGCGACCTCACCGATCGCGACCAGCTCGAGGAGCAGCTGCGCCAGTCGCAGAAGATGGAGGCGATCGGAAGTCTCGCGGGTGGTGTCGCGCACGACTTCAACAACGTGCTGACGGTGATCCGCAGCGCGAGCGAGGCGGTGCTCGAGGAGGCGTCCGGCAGCGCGTCTCGGGACAAGATCCTCCAGATTCATCGCGCCGCCGAGCACGCCGCCGCGCTCACCCAGCAGCTCCTCGCGTTCAGCCGGCAGCAGGTTCTGCAGCCCGAGCCGCTCGACCTCAACGCCGAGGTCGAGGCGACCTCCGACCTCCTCCGGCGCCTCGTCGGGGTCGATGTCGCGATCGAGCTCCAGCTCCAGCCCGAGCTGGAACCGATCCACGTCGACCGCAACCAGCTGCAACAGGTGCTCCTCAACCTGTGCATCAACGCGCGGGATGCGATGCCGGGCGGCGGGACGATCGTCATTCGTACCTCGACAGTCGACCTCGATACGGCCTACGTCACCGGTCACATCGACGTTCAGCCGGGCCGGCACGTGTTGCTCGAGATCACGGACACCGGCGTCGGCATGGCCCGGGAGACGCTCGAACGGATCTTCGATCCGTTCTACACGACCAAGGTGGAGGGCACCGGGCTCGGCCTCGCCACCGTCTACGGGATCGTCAAGCAGAGCGGTGGTCAGATCTACGCCTACAGCGAGCCTGGCATCGGGACGACGTTCCGGATCTATCTCTCGCCAGCGGACGCAGCCGCGGCGCCGCCACGTCCGGCCCCCGACTCCGAGGCCCGGCGCCCGGAGGGCAGCGAGAGGATCCTGCTCGTGGAGGACACCGATCTCCTTCGGCCGCTGATTGCCGAGATCATCGCCTCGTACGGCTACACGGTTCTTGCCGCGGCGGACGGTTTCCAGGCGATCGCGCTCTTCGAGGAGCACGGTCAGGAGATCGACCTGCTGCTGACGGACATTGTCATGCCGCGGATGACCGGCCGCGAGCTCTCGGAGATCCTGCACGAGAAGAACCCGGAGATGAAGGTGCTCTTCACCTCGGGGCATCCGGCGGACGTGAGCATCCAGGACGCGGTCGCGGCGGCCGAGGTCGCGTTCATCCAGAAGCCGTTCGGTGGCAGCGACCTCGCCGCGAAGATTCGTGCGACACTCGACGCGCCGTGACGCTGGAGCGCCCGCAGATCGAGAAGCCGGAGGGAGACGTCCCGTTCGAGCTTCTCATCGACGACCTCGTCGTCGGCGACGGTGCCGAGGCGACCAAGGGGTCGAAGGTGTCGGTGCACTACGTCGGCGTGTCGTTCACGACGGGCGAGGAGTTCGACGCCTCGTGGAACCGCGGCCAGGCGTTCGAGTTCAAGCTCGGCAAGGGGCAGGTGATCCCCGGCTGGGACGCAGGGGTCGAAGGGATGAAGGTGGGCGGCAGGCGCAAGCTGACGATCCCGTCGGCGATGGCGTACGGCGCACGCGGCGCGGGCGGCGTGATCAAGCCGCACGAGCCGCTCGTCTTCGTCGTCGACCTGCTCGCCGTCGCCTGAGCGGCGTTCTGCTCGTCTTCGTCGTCGTCCTGCGCGATCCGCGCCGTCGCCTGAGCGGCGTTCTGCTCGTCTTCGTCGTCGTCCTGCGCGATTCGCGCCTGCCACCGTCCCGGCGGCCCTGCTCGCGCCCCGGGGCCGGTGCCAGGCACCGGCTCGAAGCGGCCCGCATCCCACGGGATCCCATCAGTTTGCGGCCCGCAAAAGCCGCGCGCAAGGGCTGGGGGCAACCTGTTGCACTCTCGTGTCGGTGCCTGGCACCGGCCCTTCGGGCTGCCTGCGTCGTGTCGGTGCCTGGCACCGGCCCTTCGGGCTGCCTGCGCGGCGAGGCTCAGCGAACCGCGGTTGCGCGGCCGGGGACGAACCGTTCGTCGACGAGAGCCAGCCAGCCGATCGCGAGCGCCGCGCCCGCGACGCTTGCGACGACGACCGACGGCCCCGGCGTCGCGAGCGAGAAGAAGTGCCGCGTCGCCGGCACGACGAGCGCGAGCACGTAGATCGCGAAGAGCGCTGCGCAGAGGACGGACACCGCGGTGCCGCGCACGCGCCCGACGACCTCGAGGACGAGGATCAGGTAGAGCCCGACGACCACGAGAACCGTGACGGCGACGGTGCGCGCCGCCTCGAGGTGCACACCCAGGACGTTCAGCGCGAACAGGTAGCTCGAGAGAACGCCGAAGCCGGCGGCCGTCCCGGCCGGGATCGCGAACCGGGCCAGCTCGCGCAGGAACCCGCGCTGGCTGTACCCGCCGCTGCTCGGCGCAAGCGCGAGGAAGAACGCCGGGATCCCGATCGTCAGCGAGGCGGCGAGCGTCAACTGCCGCGGCAGGAGCGGGTACGCCGTCGGCGTCAGCCCGACCGAGAGGACGAGGAACCCGGCGAACGCCGACTTGGTGACGAAGAGCTTCGCCACCCGCTGGACGTTCCGCAGGATCTTCCGCCCCTCGGCAACCATCGCCGGAACGGCCGCGAACTCGCCGCGGACGAGCACGATGTCCGCGACCGCGCGCGCCATCTGCGTGCCCGTCCCCTGCGCGATCGCAAGCCGCGCCGCCTTGAGCGCGGGCACGTCGTTGACGCCGTCGCCGACCATCGCGACGTGGTGCCCCGCGTCGCGCAGGACCTCCACGATGCGGCGCTTCCCCTCCGGCGAGATGCGGCCGAACACGGCGTGCTCGGAGACGACGCGCCGCAGCTCGTTTGCATCGGCAGGAAGCGAGGACGCGTCGAAGGCGGCGCCGTCGATGCCGGCGTCGCGGGCGATCGAGGCCACCGTCTCCATCCGGTCGCCCGACAGCACCTTCAGCGCGACACCCTCGGCGCGGAACCAGTCGACCGTCGCGCGCGCCTCGGGCCGGAGACGCTCGGCGAGCACGACGAGCCCGCGCGCCGCGGGCCGCTCGGCGTCGAGCCGGTCGGCGACCGCGAAGGCGAGCACGCGCCGGCCGTCGCGCGCGGCCACCTCCGCCTGCGCCTGAAAGCCGTCCAGGTCGAAGTGCTCGGGCGCCCCGAGCACGTATCCGACCCCGCCGATCCGCTGCGCGCTGAACCGGTGCCGCGACGAGAACGGCACCTCTTCCTCGACCGTCATCTGCGCCGCGGGGTATGCGGCCGCGATCGCGTCGAGCGTGCCGTTGCGATGGGACGCCGATGCCGCGTAGCGCCCCAGCTCCTCGCCGAGCTCGTCGGGCCCGACGAGCTCCGTGACCTGGAGCGCGGCCTCGGTGAGCGTGCCCGTCTTGTCGAGGCAGACGACGTCGACCGACGCGAGCGACTCGATCGCGTTCAGCTGCTGCGCGAGCGCGCCGCGACGGGCCATGCGGAGCGCGGCGACCGCATAGGTGAGGCTCGCGAGCAGCACGAGCCCCTCGGGGACGAGCGTGACCACGGCTGCGACCGACGTCGGCACGGCGGTGTGGAGCGGTGCGTGCCGGTGCCAGAGTGCGTAGCCGAGCGCCACGCCGAGCGGGACCATCACCGCGACGAGCACGAAGAGCAGCCGGTTCACTGCCTGCTCGAGCGGCGAGCGCGCGTGGCGAAACGTCCGTGCCTCGCCGGTCACGCGCGCTGCGTAGCTCTCGTCGGCGGTCGCCGTGACGGTGTAGGCGCCCACTCCCTCGACCGCGAACGAGCCGGAGCGCACGGCGTTGCCTGCCCGCCGGGCCGACGGACGCGACTCGCCGGTGAGGACCGACTCGTCGAGCTGCAGGTCGGTCGCCTCGTCGAGCGTCCCGTCGGCGACCACCTGGTCGCCGGGGCCGATGCGCACGAGGTCGCCGCGCACGAGCTCCTCCACCGCCACCTCGCGCGGAGCCCCGTCGCGGATCACGGTGGCGCGTGGCGCGGTGAGCGCGCTGAGGTGGTCGAGCGCTCGCTTGGCCCGCACCTCCTGCAGGATCCCGATCCCGCTGTTGCCGACGAGCACGCTGAGAAAGAGCGCGTCCTGCCACTGGCCGAAGGCGAGTGTCGCTCCGCCCGCGACGGCGAGGATCAGGTTGAACACCGTGAAGACGTTCGCCCGGACGATGCTCGAGTACGACCGGCTCGTCTGCGGTCCCGCTGACGGCGGCCGCTTGCCGTGCAGCCGCGCGACTTCTGTCTCGGACAGGCCTGTGAGCGTCGTCATCTCCCTCTCTCCAGATGGAGCGCGCGAGGTGGCCTGGTATTGAACCTGGTTCGGGTGTCGTCGGATCGTGTGCCGCGCCGCCGGGGTTACCGGCGGCGGCGGCGGTGCGGCTGACCCTGGCGCGACTTGGTCGCGACGGTCATGCCTGCAGCTTCGAACTGGTCGCCGTGGCCGAGGCGCTTTGCGAGCCGGCCGACGTCGTTGCGCTGCTCCGGCAGCACGAAGGTGACCCCGGTGCCGCTCCGGCCTGCGCGGCCCGTGCGGCCCACGCGATGCACGTAGTCCTCGTCGCCGTGAGGCGGATCGAAGTTGATCACGTGCGTGATGTCGTCCACGTCGAGACCGCGTGCTGCGACGTCCGTTGCGACGAGCGTCGTCACGTGACCGGACTCGAACCGCGCCAGCGCGCGCTCGCGCTGGTTCTGCGAGAGGTTGCCGTGCATCGGCGCTGCGGTGATGTCGCGACGGGCGAGCTTGCGCGCGAGCTTGTCGGCGCCGTGCTTCGTGCGGACGAAGACGAGCGCGAGGCCGCGTTCGGCGTTCAGGTGCTCGACGAGACGGTCGAGCTTGTCCTCGGCCGTGACCGGCACGAACCGGTGCTCGATGTCGCCGCTTCGCTTCTCGGCCGGGAGCTCCGCGCGGAAGCGCGAGGCGTTGTCCGTGTACGCGCGTGCGAGCTCGGACACCGGCCCGGCGAGCGTGGCGGAGAAGAGCAGCGTCTGCCGGTTCGACGGCACGGTGCGGAGGATGCGGTCGACCTGGGGCTTGAACCCCATGTCGAGCATGCGGTCGGCCTCGTCGAGGACGAGGACGCGCACACCGTCGAGCACGACGAGCCGCCGCTCGAGCAGGTCGTGCAGGCGTCCCGGCGTCGCGACGAGCACGTGTGCGCCCTTCGCCTTCTTGGCCTGCGGCCCGAGCGCGACGCCGCCGTACACGGTTGCGACGCGCAGCCCCTTGGCCTCGGCGAGCGGGCGCAGGTCGGCCGCGACCTGTGTCGCGAGCTCGCGCGTCGGGACGAGGACGAGGGCCGACGGGCGGCCGCCGCTTGCGCCGGCGACACGCTCGACGAGCGGCAGCCCGAACGCGAGCGTCTTGCCCGAACCTGTGGGCGCCTCGGCGAGCACGTCGAGGCCGGCGAGCGCGTCCGGCAGGACGAGCGTCTGGACCGCGAACGGCTCGTGGATGTTCAGCGCTGTGAGCGCGCGCACGACGGGCGTGCTGACGCCGAGCGCCAGGAAAGACTGTGACATGAAGTTCGACTCCTTTGACGTGCAGGGTTCGAGATGCAGAGACTCGAATCACCTGAAAAGGAGGAACGAGAAGCTAGATCTCACGGGCGCCGGACGGCGCGCCGTGCGGCCAAGGTAGCAGGAGGCCGCCCGAGCGGCGCGAATCGGGACCCTGGCCGGGTCCGTCCGGCGCAGTCGCAAGGATTTCGAGTCGAGAGCGCAGGTCGAAGGCACATTGACGGGTGAGGTCGGGCCGAGGTGCCAACTGACCCACCGACCGAGGCGCGAGTGGCTTGACGTGAACGATGGCCGCCGGCAGAAGTCCGCCGGCGGCCATCGCGTCGTCTCGCGTTTTACGTCAGCCTTACGTCCGGGCAATCACGACGTGACCGCGACGGGACATAGTCAGACCATGCGGAGGCTCGCCCTCACCGTCCTCGTGTTCGCGCTGCTCGCGAGCATGACCGCGACCGCCTATGCGGGCCGCGGCGGAGGCGACGGCGGCCGTGCCGGCGGCGGCGGTTCGGTGCCGCCCTTCCCGCCGCTCCAGGGCACGTGGTCGCACGCGGAGATCAACGTCACGATCCACCGCACGCAGCACACCCTGATCCTCGACCAGGGGCGGATCACGAGGGCCACCGTCCGGCAGATCACGCTGCTCGAGCCGGACGGCACCAAGGTGGACGTCGCGCTCGCGCCGAACACGATCGTCGTCGTCAAGGGCATCCGGCGGCGCCCGGCCGCGCTGCGGCGGAAGATGCTCGTCGAGACGATGAGGATCGACGACGGCGCCGCGGTCCGCGTCCGCACCACCCCGTAATACTTTGGGAGCTATGGCGGGGACAATCCTCCTCGTCGAGGACGAGCCGTCCGTCGGAGAGCTCGTCCGCGGCTACCTCACACGCGACGGGTATCGCGTCGTCTGGGTGCGCTCCGGGGAGGAGGGCCTCGTCGAGCTGGACCGGCATCCCGTGCGGATGGTGCTGCTCGACATCGGGCTGCCAGGCCGCGACGGCTTCGACATCTGCCGGGACATCCGCACGCGGTCGCGCGTCCCGATCCTGATGCTGACCGCCCGCGACGAGGAGTCCGACCGCGTCGTCGGGCTCGAGTTCGGCGCCGACGACTACCTGACGAAGCCGTTCTCGCCGCGGGAGCTCGTGGCGCGCATGAAGGCGATCTTCCGGCGCACCGAGCCCGAGGAGCGCCACGACTCGTTCGCGCTCGGCGACGTGCTGCTCGACCGCGAGTCGCACGACGTGACCGTCGGCGGCAAGCCGGTCGAGCTGACGGCGAAGGAGTTCGACCTGCTCGCGTTCTTCATGGCGAACGTCGGCGTCGTCGTCTCGCGCGACCTGCTGCTCGATCGTGTCTGGGGGCAGGAGTATCCGGGCGGCACCCGCACGGTCGACGTCCACGTCGCACAGCTCCGTCGCAAGCTGGGGCGACCCGATCTGATTCGCACGTTGCGCGGCGCGGGGTACAAGGCCGTTACGCAATGAAGAGCCTGCGGGCGCGGCTCTTCGCAGCGACGCTCGCCGCGCTCGCCCTCACTCTTGCGCTGACGATTGCGATCGGCGCGGTGCTCACCCGCAGGCAGGTCGATCGCTCGCAGGCGGCGACCGTCTCGCGCCTCGCCGACAATCTTGCGCTGCAGCGGCGTCAGTCGGTCAACTACAAGCAGCAGGACCAGGTTGTCGGCGGCGTGCGGATCGTCATCAGGCCGCGTGCGTTCTTCACCGGCGTCGTACCCGACGTGAGCCGCTCGAGCAACGGCGAGACGGACTACGGGGGCGAGCCGCAGCTGTACTCGTACCGCACCCTGCCGCACCTCGGCCTCCTGATGCTGCGCCCGTCGAGCCTCCGCTCGGCCGCGTGGCGCCCGTTCCTCGTCGACCTGCTGCTCGCGGCCCTCGCGGGCGCGGCGATCGCGGCCGGGTTCTCGTTCCTGCTCGCGCGCTCGATCGCGCGCCCGATCCGGCGTGTCGCCGACGCGACCCGCGCCGTCGCCGCCGGCGAGCTCCATCAGCCGTTGCCGGACGAGGGCTCCACCGAGCTCGCGTCGCTCGCCCGGGCGTTCAACCAGATGGCCGAGCAGCTCGCCGACTCGCGCGAGGCCGAGCGCGACTTCCTGCTCTCCGTCAGCCACGAGCTGAAGACGCCTTTGACCGCCATCCGCGGCTACGCCGAGGGTCTCGCGGACGGCGCCTTCGGCGCGGAGGAGGCAGCGCGGACGATCGGCGTCGAGGCGGTGCGGCTCGAGCGTCTCGTTCGTGACCTGCTCGACCTGGCGCGCATGAACCGCAGCGAGTTCTCCGTGCGCCGCGAGCCGGTCGACCTGGCGCAGCTCGCACGCGAGACCGTCGCACGCCACGAGAGCTCGGCGCGCCGGTTCGGCGTCACGCTGCGGGTGGAGGGAGACGAGTCGTGGGTCGAGGCGGACCACGAGCGCTTGTTGCAGGTGGCGTCGAATCTCGTCGAGAACGCGCTGCGCGAGACCCCGCGCGGGGGAACGGTCACGGTCGGTGCGCGTGGTCCGACGCTCTTCGTCTCCGACACGGGCCCCGGGATCCCCGAGGCGGACCTCGGGCGCGCGTTCGAGCGCTTCTACCTCTACGACAAGATCGGCAAGGACCGCCCGGTCGGGAGCGGCCTCGGCCTCGCGATCGTCAAGCAGCTCGCGACGGCGATGGAGAGCGAGGTCCGGGTCGAGAGCGACAGCCGTGGAACGACGTTCTCGGTGCAGCTACGGCCTGAGCCGCGAGGTGTCGACCACCTCGAAGTCGGCGCCGCTCAGACGTCCGAGCGCGTGTAGCTCGTCGTTCGACCAGTGCGGGCTCGGCGCGCCGCTGACGTACCAGTTCGATCCGTTGTCGGCGAGGATCAACCCGTAGGTCTTCATCGCCTGCGCGACGATGCGTGCCTGTCTCGGCAGCGAGGCGATGTCGACGCCCGCTTTCAGGCGCACGCGCAGACCCATCGGGGGCAGCGCGGGATCGGTCGAGCTCGACGCGAAGTGTCGCGCCGGGTAGATGTACGCGCGGCGCGTGCGCTCGACGGTGAAGCGAAGCGCATGGTCGATGCTGCCGGTCGCGGCGTCGCCGTCCCAGCGGGCGAGCCCGGGCAGGATCGGCAGGCCGGCGGCGTCCGCCGAGGTCCAGCCCGCGGGCCGCAGCCTGTTCGAGCGCAGGTCGAAGATCGCACCGGAGCCGGCTGCGTAGCCGCCACCCGTGCGGCGGAGGGCGTAGAGCTCGTACAGGCGGCACGAGTCGCGGTCGACGATCAGTGCGTGCCGGTCGCCCTCGTTCGCGTGTGCCGGCGCGCCCTCGATCGGTACGTTCGCCGGGATCGGGTACGGACCCTTGTCGCTCTCGTCCGCGTAGTCGAAGGTGACGTGCGACTTGGGCGTTCGCGTCCCGTGGACGGCGACGAACGGGATGCCGATCCGCGAACCGTCGTAGAGGCCGCTGCCGAAGTCGGCGTGCACGTGGTCGCCGGTGCCGATCGAGGCGATCAGCTGCGCCGAGTTCGCGGCGACGGGCAGCCGGTCGACCGGCGTGTTCCAGACGCTCGACGCGGGGAAGACCGGACAGCCGGCGAGCTTCGGCGGTGCGGCCGCCCCGCCGGTGAGCGCGAGCGTCGCGGCTGCGGCGGCGAGCAGCTTCACGGTTGCAGGAGTAGCACCTCCCACCCGTCGGCGCCTGCCTTGAAAAGGTGACGCTCGTGCAGCCGGTCGTCGCGGTGGCGCCAGAACTCGTAGGTGTCGGGGACGAGGCGGAAGCCGCCCCAGCGCGCCGGGCGCGGAGGCTCGGCCGGCTGTGCGGCGACCTGCTGCTCGAGCGCGGCGCGCGACTCGATCGGCTGCGACTGACGCGACGCCGCGGCGCTGCGCCGCGAGGCGACGGGCCGCGTCAGCCAGTACGCGTCTGACTCCTCGTCGCTCAGCCGCTCGACCCGACCTTCGACGCGCACCTGCACGCCGTCGCGGTGGAAGAGGAGCGCAGCCCGCGGGTTCGCCGCAAGCTCACGGCCCTTGCGCGACTCGTAGTTCGTGAAGAAGGTGAAGCCGCGCTCGTCGGCGCTCTTCAGCAGCAGCATGCGCACCGACGGACGCCCCTCCGGCGTCGCCGTCGCGATCGCCATCGTGTCGCCGTCGATCCATTCGTGGAAGAGCTCGAGCGGGTTCATTCGGCCACCTCCGGGAGGTCGCGCAGGTGCGGAATCGGCGTCGGGAGCATCCACGCGAGCCCGGCGAGCGCACCGAGCGTCGCGATCCAGAGCGTGGGGCGGACGCCGATCGTCGAGCCGAGGATGCCGCCGAGGGTCGTCCCCACGGGGCGGACGCCGTTGTTCACGAGCATGAACGCGCCCGAGACGCGCGAGCGGAGCGGCGCCGGGATCGTCGCCGCGCTGATCGTGCCGGCCATGATGTCGAGCAGCATCAGGCCGATCCCGGACAGGAACTCCGCTGCGAAGAGAAACCCGAGCACGAGCCAGTGCGGCCCGCCGGCAGCCGGGACGAGCACCAGCGGCGCGGGGAAGAGAAAGCAGCCGGCGAGGAACGTCGGGCCGACACCGAACCGGCGACTGATCCGCGCGGTGAGGAAGGAGCCGAGCACCGTCCCGACCGACGCCGCGCCGAGGACGAGGCCGAGCGACGCCGGACGCACGCCGAGGCCGCGCGTCGCGTAGAGCACGAAGAGCGCGAAGAACATGAAGTTGAAGAGGTTGAGCGTCGCGACGCCGAGCAGCTCGGCGCGGATCACCGGGTTGCGCCTGATCCAGCGCGCTCCGGACATCAGCCCGCCGGCCTCGCGCGGGGTACCCGGCGGCTCGGCGACGTCGATCCGGCCGATGAAGAGCGCCGACCAGACGAAGGACACGGCGTCGACGGCGAGCGCGTACGGTCCGCGGAGGAGCTGCACCATCACGCCGCCGATGCTGTTCCCGGCGAGGAACGAGAACGCGCGGCTGCCGTGGACGAGCGAGTTCGCGGCGACGTAGTCCTCGCGCGCGACGACAACCTGGAAGAAGCCTCCGTAGGCGACCGAGAAGAGCACCGACAGCGACCCGGTGAGGAACGCCACCGCGTAGAGCTGCGTCCAGGTGAGGTGCCCGAACGCGTACGCGACCGGGATCGTCGCGGTCAGGAGGCCGCGCCCGATGTCGGACCAGACCATCATCTGACGCCGCTGCCCGCGCCGGTCCACCCAGACGCCGGCGTGGAGCGCGAAGAGGAGGTTCGGCACGAGCGCCGCCGTCAGGAGGGCGCCCATCTGCCCGGCGCTCGCGTGCAGCGCGAGCACCGCGGTGAGCGGCAGCGCGATCAACGTGATCTGGTCGCCGAGGAGCGACACCGACTGCCCGATGAAGTAGCGGCGGAAGTTCGGGTTCGTGCGCAGGATCGGCGGAATCACGTCCGGCGGATTCAACCTGCTTCGAGCCGTGCCCAAGACGGACATGTCCCGGGGACAGTCCCCGGGACGTGTCCCGCGGGGACATGTCCAGGTGGGCCGCCGGAGCAGCCTCGGCGCCGCCGGATCCAGCGCCCGACCGGTCGGCTGGGAGCACGAGCGGGCGTGCCCGAAACGGACGTGTCCAGGGGACAGTCCCCGGGACATGTCCCGCAGGGACATGTCCCGGCGGGCGGTTGGGAGGCTCGGCGCCGCCGGATCCGGCGAACCTTGCCCCCAGGTTCAGGAGGCTGTCTTATTCGACGGTGACGGCGGAGCGCTCGTCGAGCAGCGAGCGGACCTTGCGGGTCAGGTCGTCGGCGCTGAACGGCTTCTGGAGGAACGCGACGTCGGGCTCGAGGACGCCGTGGTGCCCGATCGCCGAGTCCGTGTAGCCCGACATGTAGAGGACATCCGTGCCCGGTCGCCTCGACGTGACCGCCTGCGCGACCTCGGGGCCGCTCATGCCGGGCATCACGACGTCCGTGATCAGGAGCTCGATCGTCCCGCCGTGTCGGCGCACGAGTTCGAGCGCCGACGGCCCGTCGCCCGCCTGGAGCACGGTGTAGCCGTTCATCTCGAGGATCTCCGCGACGAGCTGGCGCACGACGGTCTCGTCCTCGACGAGGAGCACCGTTTCGTCGCCCGCCCTCGGCGCCGCACGGGGATCCGCGTCCGCGAGGTCCTCGGCCCGCGCGGTGACGCTCGGGAACAGGATGCGAAACGTCGATCCCATCCCGGGCGCCGACTCGACCTCGATCGTCCCGCCGCTCTGTTCGACGATCCCGTAGACGGTCGCGAGGCCGAGACCCGTTCCGCCCGCCTTCGTCGTGAAGAACGGATCGAAGAGCTGTGCCCGCTCGGCGTCGTCCATGCCGATGCCGGTGTCGGTGAGGCGGAGCTCGGCAAACGCCCCGTCATCCAGCACGACGTTCGACGTCACGATCGTCACCGAGCCGCCGGCGGGCATCGCGTCGCGTGCGTTGACCGCGAGATTGACGATCACCTGCTCGAGCTGGGTCGGGTCGGCGCGCACCGCGGCAAGGTCGGGGTCGAGCAGCGTGATCAGCTCGACGTCCTCGCCGATCAGGCGGCGCAGCATCATGTCCATGTCGGAGACGACGGCGTTCAGGTCGAGCACGCGCGGCTGCAACACCTGGCGCCGGCTGAATGCGAGGAGCTGGCCCGTCAGCGCGGCGGCGCGGGCGGCGGCTTTCCTGATCTCGTCGGCGTGGCGGCTCAGGCGCTCGTCCGTCAGGCCCGCGATCAGGAACTCGCTGTACCCGGTGATCGCGGTCAGCAGGTTGTTGAAGTCGTGGGCGACGCCTCCCGCGAGCCGGCCCACCGCCTCCATCTTCTGCGCCTGCCGGAGCTGCGCCTCGAGCTCCTTCTGGCGTGTCAGGTCGCGGACGACGGCGATGTGGCGGCCGGGGCGGACATTCGCGGTCGCGACGAACTCGACGCGGCGCTTCCCGCCGTCCGGGCGATGCAGCGTCACCTCGGCCTCCATCGTCCCCGATGCGAGGAACGTCGGCCACAGCCTGGCCACCGGCTCCTCCGCGAGCAGGTCGTCGATCGTCACGCCGTCCACCTCGTGACCGATCCCGAGCAGCTCGGACGCGGCGTCGTTCAGGTCGATCAGTCGCCGCGCGTCGTCGCAGATGAGCTTCGGCACGACGGAGCGCTCGAACGTCGCCTCGAAGAGGAGACCCGCCTCCTTCTGCGCCGTGATGTCCTGGACGTGCGAGACGACGTACGTCGGCGCGTCGTCGTATCCGGTCACGAGCGAGACGGTCAGCTCCGCCCAGAGCACCGACCCGTCCTTGCGGAGATAGCGCTTCTCGCGCCGGTAGGAGTCGATCTCGCGACGGCGCAGCTTCTCTCCGTAGTCGAGGTCGGCCGCGAGATCCTCGGGATGCGTGATCCCGCGCACGCCGAGTCGCATCACCTCGTCCACGGTGTAGCCGAGCATCTCCGCGAGCCGATCGTTCACCTGCACGAAGCGGCCGTCGAGCCCGGTCAGCGCCATGCCGAGCGAGGAGGCGTGGAAGGCGCCGCGGAACCTCGCTTCGCTCTCCTGCAGCGCGCGGCGCGACCGCACGGCTTCCGTGACGTTGTCGAAGGTGACGGCGACGCGCGACCCCGGCAGCGGGAACGCCTTCAGCGTCAGCACGCTCGCGGCGATGCGCTCGTCGGCGTACTCGAACTCGACCGCGTCGACGCCCTCGCCCGTCTCGATCACGCGCCGGAGGATCGCCGCCACGAAGCCCGCCTCCCGCGGCAGGACCTCCGCGAGCGGGCGGCCGACGATCGATTCGCTTGCGAGGCCGATCGCCGCTTCGCTCCCATCGTTCGCGTACTCGAGGGTGAAGCTGCCGTCCGGCTCTCCGGCCCACACCCAGAGCGCGCTCTGCATGTGCTTGACGACCGCGCCCTGCATGCGCAGCTCCTCCGCGAAGCGGCGCCGGTCTTCGAGCTCGTTCGAGTTGCGGATGACGGTGCTGACGAACTCCGCCATCAGCCGGCTCGTCTCGACGGCGAGCTCGTCGAAGCAGTGCGGCGTCGCGCCCATCACCGACATGACGCCGGCGATCTCGCGGTCTCGGTAGAGCGGCGTGCAGATCAGCGACCGAGCGCCGACCCGGTGACACGAAGCGAGGTCGACCCGGGGGTCGTTCTCCGTATCAGGCGCGTGCAGCGTCTCGCCGGTCAGCCCGGCGAGGCCCGCGAGGCTCGAGCCACGATCGAGTCGCAGGCCGACGTGCGCCGCAGCGCTGCCCGACGCGTGGTGGAAGACCGAGTCGCTCCCGTCGAACCACTGCACGGCGACTCCGTCGGCGCCTGCGAGCTTGCGTGTCCGCTCGACGATCGTCGCGGTGACCGCGTCGGGATCGAGCTCGAGCTCCGAGATCTCCTGCTGCGTCTGCACGATCGCGTGCAGTCGCCCGAGGCTCGACCGCAGGCGCTCCTCGTTTCGCTTGCGCTGGCTGACATCGCGGAGCGACGTGTGGACACGGCCGTCGTCGAGGAGGCGGCTCGAGTACTCGAGCGTGAGGGTCGTGCCGTCCTTGCGCCGGAACGCGCGCTCGCCGCGGACCTCGCGCTGCTCGACCAGGTCGCGCCGCTCGGTCGAGGAGCCGGTGTTCGCCTCGACGAGCAGCGAGCGCACGTTCATCCCGATGAGCTCGTCGGCCGAGTACCAGAGGAGCGCGCTCGCCGCGTCGTTCGCATCGGTGAGGTCGCCGTCGATCGACCCGACGAGGGTCGCGTCGGCGGCCTGCGCATACAACTCGCGGTACTGACGCTCGCTCTCGGCGAGCCGCTCGACGAGCTCCGCGTTCCGCAATGCGATCGCCGCGCCGCGCGAGAGCTGCGCGATCAGCTCGACCTCATGGGCGTCGAACGCTTCCGTGTCGGCGCTCCGCACCCCGAGGATGCCCCGGATCGCGCCGTCGTAGACGACCGGCGCGAGGACGATCGAGCCCGCGCCCGGGGTCAGGCAGCGCGAGACCTCGGGACCGGTGGTCGTTCGGAGCACGGTCACCTCGCCGCGGTGGACGCACTCGATGCCGAGGGTCTCGTCGAGCGCCATCGTCCGTCCCTCGAGCGGCAGGTCGGCGCCGGCGCAGACCGTGAAGTGGGCCAGGTCGCCGTCGACGGTGGAGAGCGATGCGCCGTCGACGCCCTCGAACTCCATCAGGCCGTCGACGATCCCGGCCATCACGGCCCGCACCTCACCCGAGAGCGACGCGACTTCGAGGTGGCGGTCGAGCGTCGGGAACGTCAAGAGATGAGCCCCAGCCTGAGCGCGGTCGCCACGGCCTGCGTGCGCGAGGCCGCGCCGAGCCGGTCCGAGGCCTTGCGCAGATGCGTCCGCACGGTTTCCGAGCTGATTCCGAGGCGCCGGCCGATCTCCTCGTGCGGGAGCCCTTCGGCCAGCAGCCCGAGCACGTCGAGCTCGCGCTGCGTGAGCTTCTGGCTCCGGGCGGTGGCCCGGCTCAGGGCGGGGTCGAGATACGAGCCGCCTGCGAGCACGGCCTCGAGGGCGCGGGCGAGGTCGGCGAGCGGCGCCTCCTTGAGGACGAGCGCAACGGCTCCGGCGTCGAGCACGTCGCGTGCGAGCTGCTCGTCGCCGTCGCCCGTGTAGACGACGATGCGCGTCGCGGGCGCCTGCGCGCGCAACGTGCCGACGAGCTCGAGCCCGGCGAGGCGCGGCATCCGGTAGTCGATGAGCGCGAGGTCGGGGCTCTCGCGGGCGGCGAGCTCGACGGCGCGGAGGCCGTCGGCCGCCGGGCCGACCACGTCGAAGCCGTGTTCGGCGAGAAAGCCGCAGACGGCCGAGACGAGTGCGGGGTGGTCGTCCGCAACGAGGCAGCGGGGCCTGCCGGGAACATGCCCATCGCCCGGGCTCATACCGAGACCAGCACCTGCACGCGGTTCGCGAGCGCGTCCGGATAGCCGTTGCTCTTCACCACGTAGTCGCTCGCCCCGTGCCGGAACGCCTGGACGGCGCTCTCGCCCGCGCCCTGGCCGGTCAGCATCACGACCGGCATCGTCGGGTGGTCGGCACGAAGGGCATCGAGCACCTCGACCCCGGGACCGTCCGGCAGGACCTGGTCGACGATCGCGACCGACCACACCGAGCTCGAGAGCAGCTCCGTCGCGCTCGCGACGCTCCTTGCGCGCGAGATCAGCGGGTTGTCGAGCGTTCGCTCGAGCGCGTCCACGACCAGCTCCGCCTGGGCGTCGTCGGCCGCGACGAGGAGCACGGCGAGACCGGTGCACGGCGCCGCGTCGAGCGCCGGCTCGAGGAGCCGCAGCCCTTCGACCGAGAGCTCCAGCTCGCCCGATTCGATCAGCGTGAGCACGAGGTCGACCATCTGCGGGTCCCACTGGACTCCACGGCAGGCGCGGAGCTCGTCGACGATCTGCGTCGGCGTGAGCGGTGTCCGGTAGAGCTGGCGCGACGACATCACCTCGACCGAGTCGGCGACCGCGACGATGCGCGCGCCGATCGGAATCCCTTCGCCTGCGAGCAGGTCGGGATAGCCGTTGCCGTCCCAGCGCTCGTGGTGGTGGCGGACGATCGGTCGCGCCGCGGCGAGCAGGTCGAGCGGCTCGAGGAGCTTGTCGCCGATCTCGGGGTGCGTCTCGACGATGCGACGTTCCTCGTCGTCGAGCGGGCCGGGCTTGAGCAGCACGCGGTCCGGAATGCCGATCTTGCCGACGTCGTGGAGGATCGCCCCGAGCCGGATCGTCTCGATCTCCTCGGCCGGCAGGTCGAGCAGCTCGGCCATCCGGACGGCGAGTGCGGCGAGCCGCTCGCAGTGGCCGTGGAGGTAGGAGTCGCGCGCCTCGATCGCATTCGCGAGCGCGCTGGCAAGCGTCGGAGCGAGCAGCCGCTCACGCAGCTCCTCACGGCTGCGCGACGCGCGCTCGAGCGCGTCGGCAACTGCCGACTGGAGCTGAGCGTGGGCGAACGGCTTCGTGACGAGCCCGGCGGCGCCGCCGGTCAGCGCCTGGCTGAGCGTGTCGTAGGTGCCGGCGCCGGTGACGAGCAGCACGGGGAGCGACGCTCTCCGGGCGCGCACGAGCTCGAGCAGCTCGAGGCCCGACAGCCCGGGCATCACGACGTCGCTGACGACGAGGTCGAAGTCATGCTCTTCGAGCAGCTTGAGCGCGCGCTCGGCGCTCTCGGCGCTCGTGACCGTGTAGCCGGCCGCCTCGAGGATCTCGACCACCAGCATCCGCACGATCGCCTCGTCGTCGATCACCAGGACATCAGTCATGAGGCACCTCCTCGTAGACGGGCAGACGCAGGGTGAACGCGGCGCCGTGCCCCGGCTCCGAGGCCACGGTCAGCGTGCCGCCGTGCGACTCGGCGATGCCGAAGCTGACGGAGAGGCCGAGCCCGGTGCCGCCGGTAAGGCGCTTGGTCGTGAAGAACGGCTCGAAGATCCGTTCGAGCACCGCCGGTTCGATCCCCGGGCCGTCGTCCGAGACCGTCGCGACCGCGAATCCGCCTTCTCGCCGGGCCTCGACGCGCACGATGCCGCCGTTCGGCATCGCCTGGCGGGCGTTCGCGATCAGGTTCAGGAAGATCTGCTTCAACTGGTTCGGGCTCGCGCTGACCAGCAGGTCCGCGTCGTCGTAGGCATCGACGAGCTCGACGCCCTTGTGAGCGTTCGTGCGGCGGACGAGGTCGACCGTGGACTGGATCACGTCTTCGAGCGGCACGATGAGACGTTCTTCGGCATTTTCCCGCGCGAAGTCGAGCAGTGCGCGCACGATCTCCTTGATCTCGAGCCCCGTCTCCTGGATCAGCACGAGGCGCTGATGGGCCTTCGAGTCGGGCTCGGACTCCTGGAGGAGGAACTCGGTCAGGCCCAGGATCGCGAAGAGCGGGTTGTTGATCTCGTGCGCCACGCCGGCTGCGAGCTCGCCGATCGCCGCAAGCTTGCCGCTCTGGACGAGCTGCTGGTCGAGCCGATGCTTCTCGGCCAGGTCGGTGATCACCCCGAGGAGCAGTGCGGTCTTCCCGTCGTCGCCGGGCACGCCGTGCGAGAGCACCTCGACCGGCTTCGGCCTCCCGTCCGCGCCGCGGTAGATGCGCCGCACCACCGACCCCGGCTGGAAGCCGTTCTCCGCGCTCTCGTGCTCGTCCCACCACGGGAACGGCGGCATTGATCCGATGATTTCGCTGCGCTCGAGGCCGGTCAGGTCGAGGAACGCCTGGTTTGCGGCGAGGAGCTCGCGCGTCTCGGCGTCGCCGACCGTGAGCGGGATCGGCATCGAGTTGAAGAGGGCGTAGAGGTAGCGCTCGGTCAACACCGCTTGCGCGTGCTCGTCGGTGACGTTGCGGAAGATGATGATCGCGCCGTTACTCGACGGTGAGACGCTGCCGTCGAGTACGAGCTCGCGCCCGTCGAGCGCCGTGGCGCGGATCCGGAAGCGTCCGCCCTTGCCCGACTCCATCGCCGACTGCCCGGGCATCGACTGCGCCGGCAGGTCGAACGGCTCGCCGTCCAGCGTCCGTGGGTTGAACGCCGAGCTGCGGAAGTCGAAGTCGTCGGCGTCGGGAATCGCCAGCATCGCGCGCGCCGCAGCATTCGGCCGTGCGCGGCCCGGCGAGCTGAGAACGACACCGTCGGCGACGCCGTCGAGGACGTACTCGAGCTGCAGGTGGTCGCGCTCGCGCTGCGACCGATCGGAGAGGGACGTCAGGCGCGCCAGCTGCTCGAGGACCGAGACGGCCCGCGCCGCAGCGCCTTCCTCGAGTGGCGAGCTCCAGGTCGCCTGGATCAGGTGGGCGCGGGTCTCGGTGCCGAGCGGGATGCTGATCCTCGTGCGACCGTTCGCCCGCTCGTCGACGCCACGCGCCGTCGCCGGGTCGTCCGGGACGACCTCGACGAGGTCGGCGTCGAGGAGGTCGCGGCACGCCTCGCCGAGGACCTGAAATGCTTCCTCCAGCGTCGTGGTCTCGTTGACCGCGATCGCAGCGTCGATCAACCCGCGCAGCGCCGAGGAATCGAGGGGGGTTTGAAGTGGTGGCCGCATGCCTGAACTGCCCCGAGGATGGGGTGCTGCAACTATTGGCAACGACCGACTCATCCGGTATCCCTAGAGTCGTGGGGCAGGCATCACCCGAATCGGGGATCCACCGCGAACGATGACGGGGGAAGAGCCGATCACGTGTGTCGTCGCCGACGATCACCCGGCGGTGCTCGAGGCCGTCGTGGAGTTCCTCTCGCAGGCCGGAATCGAGGTCGTGGCGCGCGCGCAGGACGGTGAGCAGGCGCTCGAGCGGATCGAGCAGCGGAAGCCGCGGGTCGCGCTCGTCGATGTCCGGATGCCGAAGCTGGGCGGGATCGAGCTGACGCGCCGGGCGCAGCGCTCCGTCCCGGAGACGGCGATCCTGCTCTACACGGGCTACGGCGACCGGGCGCTCCTGACGGAGGCGCTCGACGCGGGTGTCCGCGGGTTCGTGCTCAAGGAGGCGCCGATGGACGATCTCGTGCGCGCCGTGCGGTCGGCCGCCGTCGGCAACACCTATGTCGACCCGGTGCTCGCCGGGACCCTCGCCGCGTCGTCGGTCGGGAGCAAGCTGCCGCCGTTGACCCAGCGCGAGCGCGACGTCTTGCGGCTGCTGGCCGACGGGCTCGCGAACGAGGAGATCGGCAAGCGGCTCTTCATCTCGGCCGAGACCGTGCGGACGCACGTCCGGAAGGCGATGAGCAAGCTCGAGGCGGACACGAGGACGCAGGCGGTCGCACGCGCCCTGCGCGACCAGCTGATCGCCTGAAGCCGGTCGATCCGGCCTCAGGCCTGAAGGACACCGTGGTTCGGCGGAGGCGTGTCCAAAACGGACACGTCCAGGGGACTGTCCCCTGGGCATGTCCCGAAGGGACATGCCCCTGCGAAGGTCGCGGTCTCCTGGGCCGCGGCGGAAGCGGGTTCGAGTCGCCTGTCCAAAACGGACACGTCCAGGGGACTGTCCCCTGGACATGTCCCGGAGGTACATGTCCAGGAAGGAAGCCTGTTGCCGGCTTCGACGCGCGGAGCGACGGCCCTAGTAGGCGTCCAGCACTGCGGTGCGGCGCGACTCGCGTTCGAGGATGCGGAAGAGCAGGTACGCCGCGACGGCGTAGGCGACGGCGACGCCGAGCTCGGTCCACACGAGGCCGGCGACCGAGCCGAGCGATCGGCCGGCGGCGACCTCGCGCGCGGCGGCGATCCCATGCGTCAGCGGCAGGCAGCGGCCGACGGCGCTCATCCAGCCGGGCAGCGAGGCGAGCGGCACGTTGACGCCGCAGAAGAGGAGCATCAGGAAGTACGCCAGGTTGGCGGCGAAGAAGAAGTCCTTGGCGCGCAGCCCGATCGACCCGAGCAGCATCCCGAAGCACGTGCACGACGTCACGGTCGCGAGCACGATCACGGCGAGCGCGGGAATCGAGCCGGCCCCCGGCCGGAACCCGAGCAGCAGCACCCCGGCGCCGAACGTGAAGGCCGAGACGAGGAGGCCGTTCGCGAGCACCGGCACGCCGCGCCCGAGGAAGACCGCCGCACGGTTCGCGGGCGACGCGAGCAGCGGCCCGAGCGTGCCGAACCAGCGCTCGTTCGCGACCGCCATCGTCATCCCGTACACCGACGACATCGCACACACCTGCACCGAGTTGCCGACGATGTAGAAGTCGCGACTCTCGGCGTGGGCGAACTGGCCGAGCTTCGTGAAGAAGATCAGCTGGAAGAGCGGGCTGCCGAGCATCGTCGGGATGTACATCGCCGGCCGGATCCAGTTGAAGAGCCCGCGATAGGCGATCAGCCCGCCGATGAAGAACGTCGAGAGCCAGCGCCTCATGTGAGCGAGAGGGTCGCGCGGTCGCGGGCGAGGTGCTCGAAGATGCGGAAGGTGAACGTCGCGATCGCGACGGAGCCGATGCCGAGCACGACGACCATCGCGAGCGGCACCCAGACACCACCGCCGAGCGCCGCGTGCCGGAGCGCGAGCACGCCCCAGTAGGGCGGCAGGATCCACGAGATCGGCCGCGTCCACCCGGGCAGCAGCGACGTCGAGAAGACGAGCCCCGACGCGATCCACACCGGGTACTCGAGCAGGTTCGCCATCGCGTTCGCGTAGCGGTAGAGGATGAACGTCGAGGCGAGCACGAGCCCCATCAGCCCGAGCGAGATCACGGTCGCGGGCAGCGCGAGTGCGAACAGCCACGGGTGCACGAAGTCGAGCGGCACGCCGAACACGAGCCGCCCCCAGACGAGCGTGGCCGCGAGCGCGTACATCCCGGTGAACGCGTTCGCGAGCGAGAACGGCAGGTAGATGAGCGCCATCCCTGGCGGAGAGCCGACCCCGAGCTCGAGCGTTCCCTGCCACCGCTGCCACTGGATCATCCCGCCCGAGCCGAACAGCGTCGTGGACCAGACGCCCATCATCCCGGCGCCGAGCGCTGCGTAGAGGAGCGTCCCCGCCCGGTCGCCGGTTCGGTACATGTAGAACGCGACGGTCGCGAAGACCACCGGCTGCACCGTCGAGGTGAGCAGGAAGAACGCCGACGTCGAGACCATCTTCAGGTTCGTCATGAACCCGCTCCAGATGATGCGGAGTGCCCTCACGCGAGGCTCACTCGCTACCCACGAGCGCGACGTACGCGTCCTCGAGCGTCGGTTCGCGCGACGACACGCGGCCGATCTCGACGCCGTCGAGCTCGGCGAGGAGCGGCGCGGTCAGCTCGCGATCCGCCGTCGTCTGCACGACGAGGAGCTGCTTCTGGTCGCGGTCCTCGACCGCGACGGCGGTGACGCCGCTCAGGGCTCGCAGTCGCTCGACCGCGGCCTCGCCGACGCCGAAGACCTCGATCTCGGTGACGCGGCCCTCGGCGACTCCGGCCTTCAGCGCCTCCGGTGTCCCTGCGCCGACGATCTTGCCCTTCGCGATGACGGCGATGCGATCGCAGAGGGCGTCCGCCTCGAACATGTAGTGGGTCGTCAGCAGCACGGTCTTCCCGCCCGCGATCAGGTCGGCGATCGTTCGCCGCAGCTCGCGGGCGCCGACGGGATCGACGCCGATCGTCGGCTCGTCCAGGAAGACGACCTCCGGGTCGTGCAGGATTCCACGCGCGATGTGCAGCCGCTGGCGCATGCCGCGCGAATAGCCCTCGACGCGCTCCTGCTCGCGTCCCTTCAGCCCGACGAGCTCGAGCACCTCGTCGATCCGGATGCGCTGCGCCTTGCCCGAGACGCCGTACAGCTCGGCGAAGTAGCGCAGGTTGTCGAGCGCAGAGAGCCGCTCGTACAGGCCACGGTCGCCGCCGAAGACGTAGCCGATTCGCTTCCGCACCTCGCGAGCGTCGGCGACGACGTCGTGGCCGAGCACGCGCGCCTCGCCGCTCGACGGGAGGAGTAGCGTGATCAGCATCTTGATCGTGGTCGTCTTGCCGGCGCCGTTCGGCCCGAGGAGGCCGAAGAGCTCGCCCTGCTCGACGGCGAACGAAATGCCACGGACGGCCTCCACCTCGAGCGGTTTCCGGCGGATCACGCCGGTCGTCGTCCGGTAGGTCCTGCGCAGGTCGATGGCCTCGATCACCGCCATGTTCGCGACCCTAGCCGCCGCGGTCGTCGTGGGCCATTCGGTCGACCACCGGCCGATCGAGCTCGTGCACGTCCCCGGGCCGGGGCCGCGCGTGCTCGTCGTCGGCTGCATCCACGGGAACGAGTGCGCCGGACTGGCGGTCGTTCGCGCGCTCCGCCGTGCGCACCCGCGCGAGGATCTCTGGCTCGTGCCGACGCTGAACCCGGACGGGCTCGCAGACGGCACGCGCGAGAACGCCAACGGCGTCGACCTGAACCGCGACTTCCCGTCCGGCTCGCATCCGTGGTCGCAGCCCGAGTCGCGGGTCGCGCGTGCGATCGTCGCGAGAGTGCGGCCGAGCTTCACGATCTGGTTCCACCAGCACCTGGATCTCGTCTGGGCCTACGGGCGAAGCTCGGCCGCCGGACGCCGGTACGCCCAGCTCTCGGGGCTGCGCTACTACCACCACCGCTGGCTTTCCGGCACGGCGACGAACTGGCAGAGCCATCGCGCCGCAGGCGGCGCGAGCATCACGGTGGAGCTACCGGCCGGGCGCCTCGACCGGCGGGCGCTCGCTCGCCAGGTCCGTGCAGTTCTGCGGCTCGCCCTCGCAGCACCCTAGTTTGAACCGGCAGCGGGGGCACTGCCACGTCCCGTGGACGAACGCCATCGGCGTGGGGCAGCGCCAGCACATCTCGGTCTCGGTCACAGGGAGGAGCGTAGGTGGCCCGGCGGACGAAATGCCGGGCTATCGTCCGGGCGTGCCGTCGCGCTTCGGGGTCCTCGCGGTCGTGCTCGCCGCGCTCGTCGCCGCGGTCTCCGCGCCGGCTGCGGGCGTGCAGCTGAAGATCATCTTCCCGGAGGGTAAGACCGTCCGGCAGATGGCGGACACCGTCTCGGCCGTTCGGCAGATCGCGATCCACAAGCGCCACGTCACGCCGGTGCTCACCGGCGCCGGCTACCTGAGGACGGCGAAGACGTTCTCCCCGCCGCCCGCGTTCCGCGCGGCCGACAAGACGCACAGCATCGAGGGCTTCCTCTTCCCGGCCGGCTACCTCTTCGACTCCTCGTGGCGCCCGCGCGACCTGATCGCGCTCCAGATCCGCACATTCGAGGACAACTGGGCGGCGGTCGGCCTCGGCGGGCGCAACGCCTACGAGGTGCTCACGGTCGCCTCGATGGTCGAGCGCGAGACGGTGGCGCCGGAAGAGCGCAGGCTCGTCGCCGCCGTGATCTGGAACCGGCTCGCGAGGGGCATGCCGCTCGGGATCGACGCGACGCTTCGCTACGGGCTCGGCATCCAGGGCACGAGGCCGCTGACCGCGGCCGAGCTGCGCGACCAGACGCCGTACAACACGGACGTGCACAAAGGGCTTCCCCCGACGCCGATCGGGAACCCCGGGCTTCCGTCGATGCAGGCGGCCGCGCACCCGGCGAAGGTCGATTACCTGTACTACGTGCGCAAGCCCGACAAGATCCACCACTTCTTCACGGCCAGCGAGCAGGAGTTCTGCCAGAAGGCCGCGGAGTACGGCTACCACTGCTGAGGCGCATGGGCGATAATGCGTGTCGAATGCAACGAACGAGAAGGAGCCTCTGATGAATCTCGGCAAGCTCGCCGGACAGGCGAAGAAGCTGATCGACAAGCGCGGCGGCATGGAAAGCCTCAAGGAAGACGCCGAGGAGCTGAAGAAGATCGCCGGCGAGCAGGGCAGCCTGGCGGACAAGGCGCGGGACGCAGGCGAGGCCCTGAAGGATCCGGGCGCACCCGGCGAGCCGGAGACATCGCCGGCTCAGACCCCACAGGCCCAGACCCCGCCGGCGCAGACCCCGCCGCCGCCCGCCGCGCCGTAACCCGCAACCTGGCTGCCCGGCGAAGCCGGTCGGCTGCCTCTAGACCGGTCGGCTGCCTCTAGAAGCGCGTCGCAGTGCGAAGGACGCGAACCTGGCTCGAGCCCCGAACGAGGTTCGGGGCCGCGGTGACCGCGCGACCCGCGGTCGGTGCCAGGCACCGACCGCGGGTCGGCTCGCCTCGGCGCAAGACGGGCGCCGGTGGTGGTTCGGTCGGTGCCAGGCACCGACACGAGTGTGTAAGACGTTGTCCCCAGCCCTTGCGCGGCGCTCGTGGTGCCTGCAAGCTGACGCGACCCGTGGGATGCGGGACGCTCGGGATCCGTGCCGGGGAGACGTTGCCGGCAGCCGGGCGTGAGCAAGTGCCACCGGGACGGTGGCGTTCGACGGTTCGTGCTTCACCAAGGACACTCGAGCTTCGACGGCCGAATCGGCCGTCGTCCCGCTCAACCCCGGTTGGCCGGTGGTTCTCGCCGGCGAGCGATGCGACGGACCGAAGCTGGTTGTAACCTCCGCTCCATGAGCCGATTCAAGGAGCTGCTCGATCGGCTGAGGTCGCAGCCGACCTCGCCGGAAGACCTCGCGGCCGCGGTCGAGGCCAGGCGGCTCCAGGATCGGAACCAGGACGTGCGTCTGAGCCAGCGCTCGTCGGCCGGGGAGAACTACCAGTCCGGTCGCGGATCTCGTTAGGAGCGGAGCGATGGACGATCCCGTCTCGTGGCTGCAGATCGAACAGGGCTGGAGGGTCGTCGCCTCCGACGGAACCGCCGTGGGCACGGTCGCCCAGGTCGAAGGCGACAAGGAGAGCGACATCTTCGACGGCCTCGCGGTCTCCTCCGGCGAGCCGAGCCGGCTTCTCTACGTGCCGGGGGAGCAGGTCGGCGCCATTCATCCGGGCGAGGTGGCGCTGAAGATCGCCTCCGCGGAGGCGAGCACCCTCGGCGAGTTCCGGCCGCCGCCGCCGGAGACGGAGCTCCGCCCCCGCAGGCAACCGCTCACGACGCGCCTCACGAACTGGCTGCGCGGACAGCGCTAAGAGGCGCTAAGAGCGGGCCGGTGTCGAACGAGCCCGCTCGAATAGCGGCGGGTGGGCTCGAACCACCGACCTTCGGGTTATGAGTCCGACGCTCTAACCAGCTGAGCTACGCCGCCAGGCGCCGCGCAGTTTAGCGAACGGACCCGCTACACTTCCGCGGCCCCGAGGCGGTGCGTCAGCGTGCGCGCTGGCAGGAACGTGACCGGCAGAAACCTCAGGCTCGACCCACTTCAGCAGAGAGAGACATGGCCAAGACCGGAGTCAGAGTTGCGATCACGCTCGCCTGCACCGAGTGCAAGCGGCGGAACTACCAGTCGATGAAGTCCAAGCGGAACACGCCGGACCGCGTCGAGTTCCGCAAGTACTGCCGCTGGTGCGGCACGCACACGCCCCACCGGGAGACCCGCTAGTCCCGTGGCGACGGCGCGCGCCCAGCAGCCCCACGTTCCCGCCCCGGAGGAGCACCGGCGCTCGAACTTCGTCGCGGAGTCGTGGGCCGAGCTCAAGAAGGTCGAGTGGCCCGGTCAGAACCAGGTGATCCAGGGCACCGTCGTCGTGCTCATCGCCTGCGCCGTCGTCGGCGCCTACCTCTACCTCAACGACCAGGTCTGGAAGCAAGTGGTCTCCAAGCTCTTCCTGGGCCAGTAAAGGATTCAGATGTTTCGCTGGTACGTCGTCAACACCTACTCCGGCCACGAGAACAAGGTCAAGGCCAATCTCGAGCACCGCATCGAGTCGATGGGCCAGCGCGTGCGCTTCCGCCGCGTCGTCGTCCCGACCGAGCAGGTGATCGACACGAAGGACGGGCAGAAGGTGCAGGTCGAGAAGCGCGTGCTGCCCGGCTACGTGCTCGTGAACATGGATCTGAACGACGACGCCTGGACGGTCGTGAAGAACACGCCCGGCGTCACGGGGTTCGTCGGCGCGGGCTCGAAGCCCGTGCCGCTGTCGCAGCCCGAGGTCGACCGCATCCTCAAGACCGGCGCGGCGGCCGGCGGCGAGCGTGCACGCGCGACGATCGAGTACGCGCTCGGCGAGTCGGTCAAGGTGACGAGCGGGCCGCTCTCGGACTTCGACGGCGAGATCGTCGACGTGAACGCCGACCAGCAGAAGCTCAAGGTGCTCGTGGACATCTTCGAGCGCCAGGTTCCGGTCGAGCTCGGCTTCGACCAGGTAAAGAAGCTCGACTGAGCTCGACGACGAGGAAGGGCACATGGCCAAGAAAGTTCTCACGCTGATCAAGCTGCAGATCCCCGGCGGACAGGCGAACCCTGCGCCGCCGGTCGGCCCTGCGCTCGGGCAGCACGGCGTCAACATCATGGAGTTCTGCAAGGCGTTCAACGCGCAGACCGCGCAGGAGAACGGACGGATCATCCCCGTCGAGATCACGGTCTACGAGGACCGGAGCTTCGACTTCATCACGAAGACGCCGCCTGCGGCGGTCCTGATCAAGGAGGCGCTGCGGCTCGAGAAGGGCTCGGCCGAGCCGAACCGCACCAAGGTCGGCAAGCTTTCGAAAGCTCAGCTGCGTTCGATCGCGGAGACGAAGATGCAGGATCTGAACGCCCGCGACGTCGAGCAGGCGATGCTCGTGATCGCCGGCACGGCCCGCTCCATGGGAGTCGAGGTGGACAGCTGATGGCAACCCACGGCAAGCGCTACCGCCAGGCACGCAGCACGATCGACCGCGAGCAGCTCTACACGCCGGTCGAGGCGGTGCGGATCCTGCAGGGCGCGCCCGTCGCGAAGTTCGACGAGACGGTCGAGGTGCACCTGAACCTGGGCCTGAACGTCCGTCATGCGGACGAGCAGCTCCGCGGCACGATGATGCTCCCGCACGGCACCGGCCGGGAGCAGCGCGTCGCCGTCTTCGCCGAGGGCGACAAGGCCCGCGAGGCGGAGGAGGCCGGCGCCGACGTCGTCGGCTCGGCCGACCTCGCGAAGCGAATCGAAGAGGGCTTCACCGACTTCGACGTCGCGATCGCGACGCCCGACCAGATGGGGAACGTCGGTCGCCTCGGCCGCGTCCTCGGCCCGCGCGGCCTGATGCCGAATCCGAAGACGGGCACCGTCACGTTCGACGTGGCGAAGGCGGTCAAGGATGCGAAGGCGGGGAAGCTCGAGTACCGCACCGACCGCGGCGCGAACGTTCACATCCCGATCGGCAAGCGGTCGTTCGACGAGCGGGCGCTCGTCGAGAACTACGCCGCCCTGATCGAGGAGATCGTCCGCGCCAAGCCGTCGGCCGCGAAGGGGCGCTACATCAAGAAGATCACGCTCACCTCCACGATGGGCCCGGGGATCCACGTCGACCCGACGCGCACCCGCGACATTGCCGAGGAGCTCGCCGACGCGGCCTCGTCGGCGAGCGAGGCAGCTACTATCAGCACCTGATTCCGACTAGAACCGCCGAAGACCGCTGGCAGCCGCGAGGCAGAAGCCCAGCCGAGGTGGGGCAGGAAGCGAGAGCTCAGCTCTCGAGTCTCGGGCCCGCCTCACGGTGGGCCTAGTCATTTCCGGAGGAAATGACATGCAAAAGGAAGACAAGGAACGCGTCGTCGCCGAGCTGACGGAGAAGCTCCGCACCGCCGACACGCTGATCGTCGCGGACTACCGGGGCCTGACCATGCCCCAGATCGACGCCCTGCGGGGCAAGCTGATCGAGAACGGGGCGAAGCTCTCGGTGGTCAAGAACACGCTCACCCGCCGCGCGGCCGAGGCGGCCGGGGCGGATGCGCTGCTCGCGCTCCTCGAAGGCCCGTCCGCGATCGCGTTCATCGAGGCCGACGGCGACGCGGTCGCCGTGGCGAAGGCGCTCGCCGACTCGGCCCGCGAGACCAAGGTGCTCGAGATCCGCGGCGGCATCATGCAGGGCCGGTCGATCTCGGGCTCCGAGGTGGTGGAGTTCTCGAAGCTCCCGCCGCTCGACATCCTGCGCGGCCAGGTGCTCGGGGCGATCATCGCGCCGCTCACCGCGATCGCCGCGCTCGTGAACGCGCCGCTGCAGAGCCTGTACGGGCTGATCGACGCCCGGATCGAGCAGCTCGGGGAACAGCCGGAGGCTGTTCCGCCAGTGGAAGCAGCCGCGGCCGAACCCCACAACACCGAACTAGCGGATCAGCCGGAGGCTGATCCGCCTACCCAAAAGGAGACCGACGATGGCAGCAGTTGACACCGTCTTCGAGCAGCTCGGGACGATGACCGTCCTCGAGCTGGTCGAGCTGAAGAACAAGATCGAGGAGGAGTGGGGCATCACCGCCGCTGCTCCGGTGGCGGTCGCCGCGGCCGGTGCGGCCGGTGACGGCGCGGCGGCGGTCGAGGAGAAGACCGCCTTCGACGTCATTCTCACCGCTGCCGGCGGCCAGAAGATCCAGGTGATCAAGGTCGTGCGCGCGGTCACCGGCCTCGGCCTGAAGGAGGCCAAGGACCTCGTCGACGCGGCTCCCAAGCCCGTCAAGGAGGGCGTGAACCAGGAGGAAGCCGACACGATCAAGGGTCAGCTCGAGGAGGCAGGCGCCTCCGTCGAGATCAAGTAGCGGTCTGAATCCCGGTGCCGGGCGCCGTCGCGCCCGGCACCGGCTCCGACCCGGCCAGGCGGACGCGCAGGCGCTCCGCCTGCACCACGATTCCCTTCGCGTCGTAGAGCCGCAGGGCGTGCTCGAGCTCGACGCGCGCCTCCTCGGCGCGCCCGGCGCGGTCGAGCACCTCGGCGAGGTCGGCACGCGCAAGTGCATGGTTCTCCAGGTAGTCGGTTCGTGCCGCGATCTCGACCGCCTCCCGCCCGAGACGCTCGGCGTCCTCGAGCTCGCCGCGCAGTGCCAGGACCTTCGCCTTGATGCGGCGCCAGCCGATCTGCGGGTCGATGTCGTCCTTCATCGCCCAGCCGGCCGCCCGGTCGACCAGTGCCTCGGCCTCCTCGGGCCGACCCTGGGCGAGGACCGCGTCCGCGACGACCATCGCGACGGTCACCCAGTGGCCGTGGTTTCCCATGCGCTCGAGCGCCTCGAGCCCGGGAGACGCGACGCGCTCGGCTGCGACCGGGTCGCCGGCGAGTGCCTCCACGCGGCCGGCCTCCGACAGGATCCCGGCCGCCGCCACCTCGAGGCCGAGCTCGTTCGCGATCGCCAGCGCGGCCGCGACGGCTGCGCGCGCAGCCTCGGTCTCCCCGGACATCGCTTCGAGATTCGCCGCGCACCGGAGCGCCGTCGCCTCGAACCTGCGGTCGCCGTCGAGCCGGTTCGCCAGCGACGCGCACAGCCCGAGCGCGTCCGTGACCGGCACCGGGCCGTGCAGCGCTGCGATCAGCACGTAGCCGAGGCTATGGCTCTCCTGCTGGCGGTCGCCCGCCGCGCGGGCGTGCTCCGCGGCTCGCTCCAGGTCGGCGATTGCAGCCGCGGCGTGCCCTGCCCAGAAGCGCAGCTGCCCGGCCAGGCCATGGGCGCGGGCGAGCCCCGCCTGGTCGCCCAGCTCCTCGAACACGGCGAGCGGCTCGGCCAGCAGGGCGCGGACCTCGTCGTGCGTCGCGAGCGTGTCCGTGAACATGTTCAGGTGGGTGAGGGAGACGGTCGCGTCGGCGGCCACGCGACGGTCGCCCGTTGCCCGGGCTCGCGCCTGCGCCTCGGTGAGGACGCTTCGGGCCTGGTCCCAGTCGCCGGCATCCTGCAAGGCACGGCCGAAGCTGGGGAGGGCCGCGAGGCGGCCCGGATCGTCGGGTGGAAACAGGCTGTCGGCCCGCCCGAGCAGGCTCGTCGCCGCCCGAAGGTCTCCGCGGGCGACCGCCCGCAGTCCCGCGGTCGCGAGCCGTGCGGCGGCACGCCCGGCCAGGGCGAGCCCGCTGTCGCCTGCCGGCCCCAGCTCGACGCGGTATCGGTAGGCGCGCTCCAGGTGGTAGCCGACGACCTCGTCGAGCTCCACGAGATCGGCGCCGTGCTCGCTCATCCAGGTTGCGAAGAGCTCGTGCATCTCCGCACGAACAGCTTTCGGCAGCGCGTCGTAGGCTGCGTCGCGGATCAGGAGGTGGCGGAACCGGTAGGCGTCCTCGCCCGGAAACTGCGGGCGCTCCGGCCGTACGAGCTCGCGGCGCACGAGCGCCGTGAGCGGAGCCCTGAGCTCGACCGCGGCCGGGGACAATGCCTGCACCGCGCCGCGGTGGAACACCCGACCCTCGACGGAGCCGCGCTCGAGCACTCCTCGTTCCGTCGGATCGAGCTGATCGAGGCGCGCCGCAAGGAGCGCCTGGATCGTCGGCGGCACCGTGACGGCGGCGCCGGGCGCATCCCGCACGAGGCCGATCATCTCCTGGACGAAGAGGGGATTCCCCTCGGCCGCGTCGACGATGCGGCCGCGTAGCTCCTGGTCGATCTGCCCGTCGTCGACGAGGAGCTCGACGAGCGCCTCGGCGTCTGCCGTCCCCAGCGGCTCGAGCAGCACCGTGGTCGCGTTCAGCTTGCCGCCGCCCCAGTTCGGGCGCCGGTCGAGCAGCTCCGGCCGCGCCATGCAGAGGAGCAGGATCGGTGCGTCGCGGCTCAGGTCGGCGATGTGGTCGACGAGATCGAGGAACGCCTCCTCACCCCAGTGGATGTCGTCGAGCACCGCCACGAGCGGCGCACGTTCGGCCTCGGCCTCGAGCAGCCGGCGCACCGCCCACGCGATCTCCTCCTGCGACGTCTGGCCGCCGTCCTCGCCGAGCAGAGCCTGGAGCGCGCGAGCGGCGCTCTGGCCGAGGCCGAGCTCGTCGAGCCGCCGCGCCGGCTCGGCGCCGAGCAGCTGCTTGAGGATCGCGACGACCGGCCAGTAGGTGATGCCTTCTCCGTAGGAGAGGCAGGTTCCGCGGACGACGGTGGCCCGACCGAGGCTGTCCAGAAACTCGTGCGAGAGGCGCGACTTGCCGACGCCTGCGGAGCCGAGCAGCGTGAAGAGCTGGCACGAGCCGTCGGTGACGGCCTGCGCCATCGCCGCCCGCAGGCGCTCGAGCTCCCGCGTGCGTCCCACCATCGCGGAGCCGGGCCGGGACGGTGCCTGCGTCGGAGAGACCGATTCGAGCCGATAGGCGGTGATCGCCGCCGCCTTGCCCTTGAGCTCGAGCGGACCCGCCGACTCGACGACCGCGGCGCCCCGGACGAGCGCGACGGTATCCGGGCCGAGCAGGATCTCGCCCGGGCGGGCGGCCTGCTCGAGCCGGGCCGCGACGTTCACCGCGTCCCCGGTTGCGAGCCTCTCCTCGGTGCCGGTCACGACCTCGCCGGTGTTGACGCCGATCCTCAGCTCGAGGGCCGTCGCGTAGTCACGTTCGAGGGTCGCATTCAGGCCGGCCAGCTCGGCCTGCAGCTCGGCGGCGGCGCGTACCGCCCGCAGCGCGTCGTCCTCGTGCAGGACCGGGACGCCGAACACCGCCATGACGGCATCGCCGATGAACTTCTCGACCGTGCCGCCGTGCCGCTCGACCACCCGGCGGGCGAGCTCGAAGTAGCGGGCCATCACGGCCCGGAGCGACTCCGGGTCGAGCCGCTCGCCGAGCGCCGTCGACCCCGTGACGTCGCTGAAGAGGACGGTCACGCGCTTCCGCTGCTCGCTCGCGGCGGCAGGTCGAGCGGCGAGCGCGGCGCCGCAGGCCTCGCAGAACCGGGCGGCCTGCCGGTACTCGTGGCCGCAGACAGAGCAGGCTGGCATGAAACCGAGTGTAAGCCCATTGTTGAAGGGCATTCGCGGCTTCTGCTACCTTGTGCAGGTCGGCCCAGCGGGTCCCTCGTCGCACGCTTGCGGCTGGAGGGACGCCTCCGCTATCGTGGAGGGTTGCGCCGACACCTGGACGCGTCCATCCACGCACGCCGTTTTTCCTGCTTCGCCCTGATTTCTCTCCTGCTCTCCTCATCGTATAGCCAGTAAGGGAGGCTGTTCTCTTTGGCCAAGTCGGTCACAGCGCCTCGCGCGCGCAAGTCGTTCTCTCGTCTCAAGCACGTTCTCGACCTCCCCAACCTGATCGACATCCAGCGTCAGTCCTTCGACTGGTTCCTGAGCGAAGGGCTCCGCGAAACGATCGACGACATCTCGCCGATCCAGGACTACACGGGCACGCTCGCCGTCGAGTTCGGCGAGTACCGCTTCGGCGAGCCACAGTTCTCCATCCAGGAGTGCCGCGAGAAGGACCTCACCTTCCAGGCGCCGCTCTCGATGACGGTCCGCTTCGTGAACACGGAGACGGGCGAGATCCGCGAGCAGACGGTGTTCATGGGCGACTTCCCGATGATGACGGAATGGGGGACGTTCATCATCAACGGCACCGAGCGCGTGATCGTCACGCAGCTCGTGCGGTCGCCGGGCGCCTA
>Ga0207657_10000399_pt1 | contig 45976 bp, 55 predicted proteins | sample KBSC33metaG_FD_184316 | JGI IMG/M metagenome (GOLD analysis project Ga0207657, IMG submission 184316) | Corn rhizosphere microbial communities from Kellogg Biological Station, Michigan, USA - KBS C3-3 metaG (SPAdes) (version 2) | ecosystem: Host-associated > Plants > Roots > Rhizosphere > Soil ... | reverse complement strand
CCGAAAAGCTGAAGAACGATCTGCTGAAGGACAAGGACGACCTGCTGAGAGACAAGGCGGTTCTGCTTCAGGAATTGCAGCATCGGGTCGCCAATTCCCTTCAGATCATCGCAAGCGTTCTCATGCAGAGCGCCCGCAAGGTGCAATCCGAGGAAACGCGCACGCATCTGTTCGACGCGCATCAGCGCGTCATGTCCGTGGCCGCGCTGCAGCAGCAACTCGCCGCCTCGACCATCGGTGAGGTCGCGCTGCGGCCTTACTTCACCGCGCTTTGCGAAAGCATCGGCGCGTCGATGATCCGCGACCACAGCAAATTGTCGCTCGACGTCGCCGTCGATGACAGCGTGACCAGCGCCGATGTCTCCGTGAGTCTTGGCCTGATCGTGACGGAATTGGTGATCAATGCCCTCAAGCATGCCTCCCCCGGCGATAGCAGCGGCAAGATCAAGGTCGATTACAGTTCGCGCGGACCCAACTGGAATCTGTCGGTCAGCGACACCGGCGTCGGCATGCCCAAGGATGTCGCAAACACAAAGCCCGGCCTGGGCACGAATATCGTCCAGGCACTTGCAGGCCAGCTGCAAGCGACGATCAAGATATCCGAAGCGCATCCGGGCACTGTGGTCTCCATCGCCCATAACCCGATAGCCGCCGTCCAAAGTACCGCTGCGATCTAGGCATCGCGGGTTACGTTCGGAATTAAGCAACGGATACCGTCTCCATACCGATGCTGTTCAAGACCGTCTTGTCCAGCAAGATCGACCCCAGGCGCCTGATCACGCACCGCTTCAAGCTCGACGATATTCTCGAAGCCTACGACACCTTCGGGCGCGCCGCGGAGACGAAAGCTCTCAAGGTGATCATCGAAGCGTAGTGCGGAACTGATCCGTCCGTTTGCCTTCGGGGATGAATTTCGGCGATCTCCAGGCACCCCTATTCTTTGAAGAACGCCGCGCTCATCTGCGCCCATGTGCGATAGGCGTCCATGTTCTCGGCGGGAACGGGAATGACGAGGCTGGTGATGCACATGGGAACGCTCCTGGGACACGGGTTCCGCCCAACCCGTCAAACTCAGCTGCTCCACTTGTCGCAGCTTGCCACAGAAAGTTTATCCGGCCATGCCGGAGTGGAAATATGCCCACGAAGCAAAGGGCTAACGGATCGATAGAGGCGGTACTCGTGGCCAGCGCAGGCCAAATGTGCAACCGAGTTCAGGACATAATCGCTTCGAGGATGATGTTTGCGAAACTCCTCTAATCCTTGCTTCAGAACATCCGGATCCGGATCCTGGCTTTCGATCACGCTATAGTCGCCGCCCTCGAGGCTGCCGTAGGTCAGATAAAGATGGGCGTAGGTCATCGGATAGAGCTGACCGTTTTTGCCTGAGACCGCGTGGATGAACTCGTCCACGGCCTGGGTAGATCCACCCCAGCGCGGCATAAGGCTCGTCAACATTTGGCGATAGAGCGGCGTATAGTCTGGAAACCTCGCCACGCCCTGATCAAACAATGCGCGTTGTCTTTCTATCGGCACCGATTGATCCCGATCGACGCTGAGCGAGAGGACATACCACATCGGATCATTCGCCGCAGATCGTTCCATATCCTGCAGTCCCACCGCTGCCATTGCCGTTCTCGCAAGATATATCTGCATCGCTTGTGCAGAGACGCTCGAAGCATAGCCATGGCCGCGTGCACTGTAGGCCCAGATGCGGAACATCATGGCTTCGGCAAGATCGGGTTCGACGGATCCTTTGACGCTTTTGCGCCATTCCGACGTGCGGCGCATGGCTTCCTCGACGGAAATCCCACCATACTCGAACAAATCGTAAAGCCCCTCCCAAAGCCCTTCGAGCCGCGAGCTGCCGTCCGGTAGATCGGAAAGTGCGCGCGCGTATTTCTTCATCGTTGCGTCGAGCGCCCTATAGTCGCCCGCCATGAACATGCGCTGAGCGTGGCAACCGATAGCGTGTCGCTGCGCCGGACCGTCCTCGGCGTCGTCATCCGGAGACAAAGGCCTCTGCACGTTCGCAGGCGGATTGGCACAATCCTGATGAAGGCCCGGCAGCCGGCTTTTGATCCAGACCGCAACGGCGCTCTGGTTCAGAGGTACGGGAAAATTCTCAGCCTCGGCGCGTAGCTTCAAACGGTCTATGGCCGCTTGCGCGAGCCCGGTTTGCTCAGCATCGGTCAATACCGCTTGGGTGTTTTGTGCGCTGCCGTCGCGCAGCGCGGCAACATTGGCCTGCGCCCATCGCAGACGTAGCGTCGCGAAGGTAGCGACAACCGGAAGGAACGGATTGGTGTCGTGCCGCGGCTGCTTCAGTTCGCCTTCGAGGCGTATGGCAGCTTGCTTCCAAAATGGAACGATATTTTGCTCGAACTCGTTTCTCGCTTGATCGATGCTAAGAGACCCTGAGCCGAGCTGCTGCGCCAAGGATTGCCAAAGCTGAATGTTCTTGCTTTCGCCATCTACATACCAGCGATGACTCGCCGCGAACGCCTCAAGCGTGGATGGACGATGGTGGAATGCGTTTAAATACCAAAGTGGAAGCAGGGTGCATGCGCTGGCAATCAGGATAGCTGCAGCGACTCGGCTAAAGGCGAACCGCCGATGATCGTCGGGTGACTTCGCCACGATGGCGCCCAGGATGAAGCCTGCAATCAATCCTCCCACGTGGGCGGCATTGTCGATGCCGGGCTGATAAGCGCCCGCGAAAAGATTGTAGCCGGCAAAAACAAAAGCTGGCAGCCAATAGCGCAATACGGAGGAGGGTGCCTCATTTCGGAAGCGCAGTAGGAACGCGAGAAGTGCCCCGAGAACTCCGAAAATCGATCCCGAAGCACCGACGCTGACCAGTTCGGGATTCCAAACGATGCTTGCAAGGCCTGCAAGCGCTCCCGCGGAGAGATAGAGAAAAAGCAGGTTGGCGCTACCGTAAAGCCGCTCGGTCAGCCGCCCCACGTTCCACATCACCCACATGTTGATCGCGATATGCAGCAGGTTTGCGTGCAGGAATTGATAGGTGAGAAGTCGCCACCATTGTCCTGAGAGATCGAGCGTCGCGGAATTGCCGCCCCAAAGAGCGAGTTGGATCGGGTTGAAACCACTGACGGTCGCGCACTTCACCGCCATAGCGGCGAAAATCACCGCGTTCACGACGACTATGAGAAGTGTGCCCCACGCTCTCGATGCTAAGGCCGTTTCAGTTTGTCTGTCGTGCGTAGAGAAATTGCTCAAGCCGTCGCGCAGATCGCTTGCGCGCTGTTCTTCCCCACTATTTGAATAGGTCAAGATTAAGTGCCCCCCAGCCCTCCTCCCAGAGGTTAGAGACAGCATTGGGGAAAAACAACATTGTGTCTGCGAGGCTAGTCCTGTTGCCAATGATGGCGAGCCGTTGAAGCCGGTCTTTTACTATTCCGTTCCGCTTGAATCAGTCTCGATATGCTCTAATCCGGCAGCCCCAGATAATGCCAAAGCTGCTGGAGCTGCAGCAGCTCAAGCTCCACCGCTGTCTCGATCTCTTTCACCACGCCCGGATGTTTCGCGCGCTCGGCATGCGCTTTCGTGGCCAGGTCTTTCAGCGTGCCGGTCTCGGTTGCGCCGCTGGCGTCGGTGCGTTGCCAGCCGGGCTTGGTCAGGCGGTTGGTCAGATCGTCGTGTGAATAATCATTGGGCATCGGGGCTACTCGAAAAGGGCGGCGCCAGCATGGCGCATCGCACCCTCTTATTCAAAACCGCCTATTCAAATGCCGCGAGAATGGGGCAGGCCCCCTTCGTTCCCGCCGCGCATTGCCGCGCCAGTTTGGCCAGAACATCGCGCGCGTTCTTCATCTGCGCGATCTTGGCATCCAGCGCCGCGATGCGCTCGGTGGCCAGCGCGCGCACGCGGCGGCGGTCGTTGGTGGCCTCCAGCGCCAGCAACGCGCCTATCTCCTCCAGCGTGAACCCCGCGCCTTGCGCCGTGCGGATGAAGCGCAGCCGGCGCACATCCTCTTCGCCATAACGGCGGATGCCGCCGGATTTTCGCGGCGTCGGAAGAAGCCCGCGGCGCTGGTAATAACGCACCGTTTCCACGCCCACGCCGCCTTCGCGGGCAAAACCGGCAATCGTCGTTTCCGCCATGCTTGACTCCGTACCACGGTACGGAGGCTACAAGATCGCCTGCCGCGCGTTAAGTGCGGGAAAGGAGTCCTTATGTCCGAACCACGCCGCGCCACGCTCTATCGCATGGTCATGCCGGAACACACCTGTCCCTGGGGCCTGAAAGCCAAATACTTCCTGGAACGCGAAGGCTTCACGGTGGACGACCATTGGCTTCGCACGCGCGAAGAAACCGAGGCGTTCAAGAAAGAACACGGCGTCTCCACCACGCCGCAAACCTTCATCGACGGCAAGCGCATCGGCGGTTACGAGGATCTGCGCCGCGCGCTCGGCAAGCCCTTGCCCGATCCGAAGGCCATCACCTATCGGCCCGTCATCGCGCTGTTCGCGATCACCGCATTGATGGCGCTGGCCGTCAGCATGGCCGTGTTCGGCACGCCGTTCACCTGGCGCGCTCTGGCATGGTTCATCGCTTTCAGCATGGCGGTGCTGGCGCTGCTGAAGCTGCAGGACGTGGAGACGTTCTCCAGCATGTTTCTGAATTACGATCTGCTCGCGCGCCGGTGGGTGCCTTACGCGTACATCTATCCTTACGCGGAAGCGTTCGCGGGCATCCTGATGATCGCGGGCGTGTGGGTATGGCTGTCGGCGCCCGTTGCGCTGTTCATCGGCGGCATCGGCGCGGTGTCGGTGTTCAAGGCGGTCTATATCGACAAGCGCGAACTCAAATGCGCCTGCGTCGGGGGCGCCAGCAAGGTGCCGCTCGGCTTCGTCTCCCTCACCGAGAACCTGATGATGATCGGCATGGCCGTGTGGATGCTGGCGGGTTGGGGGATGCACTAGGTCAACCACCCCAAAAGGGCCGCGCTGCCCTTTGAAATATTTCGTGAACAAAAAGTCCTAAATCTGTGGAAATTCAGGATTGATGTCTGAAATCTGCCTGCTATGTTCTCTATATGTTCTAGTTTGGAGAGCCGCAGATCATGTTTCGCCATTCCCGACAAACAACCCGTCCCCACCCGATCCGAAGTTAGCGCGAGACCATACAGGGCCTCTCGGATGCGAGCTCGCGCGCATCCGGATGATGCGGAGGAAATGCGGCTGCCATGTACGGTCGCGCGCTCCGCATGGTCAGGCCCAAGGCCGAAACGGTTGGTGCCGTGTGATTTGCCCTTCAAGTGGGACTTCGCCGGCCTGCCACCGTTTTGGGCAACGGTAAGCGGGTCGCTTGCCGGGTGTTTTGCCGCAATGCGGATCGAAGCACTCGCGCGCGGCCCGCTTTTTGTTTTAAGGTCACCGCAATAAAAAAAGCATTTGCTTCAAGGGAGCGCCAGATTATGAGCCGAGTTGCCGTCGTCACAGGTGGAACACGCGGAATCGGGGAAGCCATCTCCGTCGCGCTGAAGAAGGCGGGCTACAAGGTCGCCGCCAATTATTGCGGCAATGACGACCGCGCCAAGGCGTTCAGCGAGAAGACCGGCATCCCCGTCTACAAATTCGACGTCGCCGATTTCGACTCCGTCTGCACCGCGATGAAGAAGATTGAAGCCGACCTCGGCCCCATCGAGATCGTCGTCAACAATGCCGGCATCACCCGCGATGCCACCATGAAGAAAATGGGCCGCGGCGGCTGGGACGAGGTGGTCGATACCAATCTCGGCGGCTGTTTCAACATGTGCAAGGCCGCGTGGGACGGGATGCTGGAGCGGGGCTTCGGCCGTGTCGTGAACATCGGCTCCATCAACGGGCAGGCCGGGCAATATGGCCAGGTGAACTACGCCGCCGCCAAATCGGGCATCCACGGTTTCACCAAGGCGTTGTCGCAGGAAGGCGCATCCAAGGGCATCACCGTCAATGCCATCGCGCCCGGCTATATCGACACCGACATGGTCGCCGCCGTGCCGCCCAATGTGCTGGAGAAGATCGTCGCCAAGATCCCCGTGGGGCGGCTGGGCAAGGCGTCGGAGATCGCCCGCGGCGTCCTCTTCCTGGTGGCCGACGACGCCGGCTTCGTCACCGGCTCCACCATGTCCATCAATGGCGGCCAGCATATGTATTGATGTAGGAAGCGGGGGATGACGCTCCGCTCCCTTCTTGCCGAAAATCTCTCCTGCATCCGTGGCGGCCGCCTGGTCTTCCGCGATGTGGGATTCCGCGTCGAAGCGGGGCAGGCGCTGTCGCTGGAAGGCCCGAACGGGGCGGGCAAATCGTCCTTGCTGCGCATGATCGCGGGGTTTCTCACGCCTGCATCCGGTGCGATCCGCTTGACGAATGACGGCGCGGACATTTCCGATGGCGAAGAGCGCGGCAATTTCATCGGCTGGCTCGGCCATCACGACGCCGCCAAGCCGCAACTCACCCCGCGCGAAACCTTGCAGTTCTTCGCCGCGCTCTATCGCATCCCCGCCGATGTGAACGCGGGCCTCGATGAAGTCGGTCTCGGCAAGGCGCGCGATCTGCCTTGCCAATATCTTTCCGCCGGTCAGAAGAAGCGTTTGTCTCTCGCGCGCTTGAAGTTGAGCAACCGCCCGCTCTGGCTGCTCGACGAACCGCTCGCCGCGCTCGACACCGCCGGCAAATCCCTCGCGGCGCAATTCATTTCATCGCATTGCGTAAGGGGCGGCATCGCCATCGCCGCCACCCATGAAGCGCTCGGCATCGATGCTGCGCGATTGGCGCTGGCATGAACCCCTTCGCCGCCATCCTCTTCCGCGACATGCGCCTCGCCACCCGCGCGGGCGGCAGCGCGGCCTTGGCGCTGGCCTTCTTTGCGGCCGTCGCAACCTTGGTGCCGCTGGGCGTCGGCAGCGATCTGCATCTTCTCTCCCGCATTGCCGGCGGCGTTCTGTGGATCGCGGCGGTGCTGGCGGCCCTGCTCTCGCTGGATCGTCTTTTCCAATCCGATTTCGAAGATGGGAGCCTCGATCTCATCGCGCTCTCGCCGCTGTCGCTGGAGGCGATGTCCTTCGCCAAGATCGCCGCGCATTGGCTCACCACCGGATTGCCGCTCACCTTGTTGTCGCCGTTGCTGGGCGTGTTGTTCGGATTGCCGCCCTCCGGCTATGCGCCGCTGGTGCTGTCGCTTGCCATCGGCACGCCCGCCGTCTCCGCGATCGGCGCGATCGGCGCGGCGTTGACGCTCTCCATCCGCCGCGGCGGCTTGATCCTGCCCTTCATTGTGCTGCCGCTCCTTGCACCGGCGGTAATCTTCGGCTCCGGTGCAGTGCTTGGGGCGCTGGACGGCCTCTCGAATGGCGCGTTCTGGCTGCTTGGCGCATTCTCGCTGGTGACCGTGCTGCTCGCGCCCTTTGCCGCCGCCGCCGCCGTGCGGCTCAATCTCGCAGGGTGATGGCCGTGCTTGTTGCGTCACAAGGGAAAGACTAGAGGGCGCAGATGGCTTCGATCTTCGAATTCGCCAATCCCAAGCGCTTTATGAATTTGAGCGGCACGATGCTGCCGTGGCTGGGCGCCGTGTCGGCGCTTGCGATCATCGCCGGTCTTTACCTCGGCTTCACCGCACCGCCGGATTACCAGCAGGGCGATACTGTGAAGATCATGTTCATCCACGTCCCCGCCGCCTGGGTGGCGATGATGTGTTACGGGCTGATGGCCATCGCATCCTTGTTAGGTCTGGTGAACCGCCACCCGCTCGCCGATGTCGCCGCCAAAGCGGCCGCGCCGCTGGGCGCGATGTTCACCGCACTGGCGCTCATCACCGGCTCGCTCTGGGGCAAGCCGATGTGGGGCGCCTACTGGGTGTGGGATGCACGGCTCACATCCTTCCTGCTGCTGCTGTTTCTTTATCTCGGCTACATCGCGCTGTGGAATGCCATCGAGGATGAAACCCGCGCTGCCCGCGCCGCCGCGATCCTCGCGCTGGTCGGTGTCGTGAACCTGCCGATCATCGAATTCTCCGTCGATTGGTGGAACACGCTGCATCAGGGCGAGAGCATCATCCGCGCCGGTGGCCCCCTGATCGCGGGTGTGTTCCTGTGGCCGCTGGGCCTGATGGCGGTCGGCTACACCACATTGTTCTTCACGCTCTGGATGATCCGCATCCGCACCGAAATCATCGCGCGCCGCGTCCGCGCGCTGCAACTGGGGATCGCGTGATGGAAGCCTTCTTCGCCATGGGCAAATACGCCGCCTATGTCTGGCCCGCTTATGGCGTAAGCTTTCTGGGATTGGGCCTGGCGGTCATTCTCACCTTGTCGGCCTATGCCCGCGCGAAGAAACGCCTCGCCGCGCTGGAAAGCGGCAAATGAACCGCCTCGTCTATATCGTTCCGGTTCTGGTGTTTGCCGCCGTCGCCGCGTTCTTCTTCGCGGGGCTGCGCGAGCGCGCGCAGGTTGCGCCGAACGATCTTCCTTCTGTTCTGGTCGGCAAGCCCGCACCCGTGACCCCGCTTCCGGCGCTCGATGCACAGGCGCAAGCCTTTAGCCCCGCGGATCTGCGCAGCGGTCATGTCTCGGTGGTGAATGTGTTCGCGTCCTGGTGCGCGCCCTGCCGCGAGGAAGCGCCGGCCTTGCGTGCACTGTCCCAACTGAAGGGCGTGGCTCTCTACGGCATGGTGCAGAAGGACACGCCGCAGAAGGCTCGCGCTTTCCTCGCCGATGTTGGCAATCCTTATTCCCGCATCAATCTGGACGCGGACGGCAGGGCCTCGATCGAATGGGGCGTCTATGGCCTGCCCGAGACCTTCATCATCGACCGCAATGGCATTATCCGGCTGCGCTATGCAGGCGCCATCACACCGGATGCACTGGCAAACACGATCCTGCCGGCCATCGAAAGCGCTCAAGGCCCCTCTTAAGACTTTGCCAACCATGATCTGCGAGGTTTGTGGCCATGCAGATCAATTCCGCCAGCCTTCTCGCCGCGCAGCAGGCCCGCCCACAGGCCACGCCGCAGCGCGCGCAGCCCAAGCCCTCGGCCGACGATCTGTTCGAGCCGCTGTTCGGCAAGGCCGAGGAAACGAAGACGGCCGCGCCGTCTTCGCCCGCACTGTCCGCTGCCCCCACATCTTATATGCGGCCCGGTTCGCAGATCGACATTCGTATCTAGATGTAGAGGTCAGATGCGCGCCCGGCGGATCAGTTTGCGCCGCGGCTTCTCCGCGCCATTGGCGAAGGTTCCCGCGGCGGAAGCGATCATTGCCAGCGATTTCACAAACCGTCCGCGTTCGGCAGCGGGCAGCGCTTCCAGCAGCGCACGTTCCGCGCGGTCCGATGCTGCGCGCGCGAACTTCAGCGCCTTGCGCCCCGACTGCGTGATGGCGACGGCATTGGCGCGAGCATCTTCTTCCGTGCGCTCGCGCGACAGCAGGCCGCGCTCCAGCATGCGGCGCACCATTTCGGCCAAGGTCGAACGGTCGATATTGGTCATTTCGACCAACGCGGTCTGGCTGACGCCGTCATTATGCTCGAGCGCCGCCAGAACCATGAATTGCTGACGCGTCAGGTCGCGGCCATTGGTCTCGCGCGCATAAAGATCGCCGAACAACTGCTGGCAACGCCGCATCAAATAGGAAGGTGCGTCTTCAAGCTCAAAGCTTCCGTTCGCCTTGCGCTGCACCTTCGAAGTCATTGAGCCACCCCAGAAATTTCCAAAAAAATCCGCGCGGTATTTCGCGCTGCTCGATTTTTCTTTTTTTGATACACCCGAGGAACGCCGGGGTCTCGACAAATTGTATTTGCCGCGGGTCCCCTCGCGGTGTGGAAGAACATTAGACACCTGCGTGAGCGCCGACAACAGTTTCGTGTTGCCGACGATCACATCGGTCAAAAATTTTTTCCGCTTTCACGTCTTGCAGCAAACGGGCAGATTTGTCAGCGCGATGCCAGAACGAGACAAGCCTTCTCCGCCGTCACCCGGGCCGAATTTTGTCCGGCGTGTTCCCGATGGCGATACGCATGAGCGTCATGTCTGCGCGCAATGCGAATACATTCACTATGCCAACCCAAAAATAGTCGTCGGTGCGGTCGTCACGCAAGGAGACCACATCCTGTTGTGTCGCCGCGCGATCGACCCGCGAAAAAATTTCTGGACGTTGCCGGCGGGTTATCTTGAAGAGCACGAGACGCCGGAAGCCGGCGCGATGCGCGAAGCCCGCGAGGAAGCGAACGCACAGATCGCGATCGATTCCCTGCTGGCGGTTTATGCGGTGCCGCATATCAGCCAGGTACATCTGATGTATCGCGCAAAGCTCGCGCAGCCCGCTTTTTCGGCAGGCCCGGAAAGCCTTGAGGTGAAGCTGTTTTCCTGGGACGAAATCCCATGGGGCGAGCTGGCATTTCCCAGCGTGAAATGGGCGCTGGACCATTGGAAAGAAAGCAAGGACTTAAAAGGGTTTAGCCCTTTCACCAATCCGATATGGGTACCGGGCCGAACGACCTAGGCTTCGTCCTTTTTCCCGATCTCATGTTTCATCACCAGCGGTGTCTGCGCCAGCGCGAACAGCATGATCAGTGGAATGATCGCCCACACTTTAAAGTCGACCCAGATGTTCGTCGGGAAATTGCGCCAGATGATTTCATTGAGCGCGGCGAGCGCGAAGGCGAAGAAACTCCAGCGCCATGTCAGCTTGCGCCAGCCCACTTCATCCAGTTCGAAGGCTTGCGCGAACACCGCCTTGATGAAGAGGCGGTTGAAGGCGAGGCCGCCGAGCAGGATCGCGCCGAAGATCGCGTAAAGAACCGTCGGCTTCATTTTGATGAAGGTGTCGTTCTTCAGATAGAGCGTCAGCCCGCCGAACAACAGGACAATGATCGCCGTCACGAGCGGCATGGGGGAAATCTTCCGCGTCATGGCATAGCCGATGCCAAGCGAAACGACGGAGGCCGCCATGAACACCGCGGTCGCGGCAAAGATGCCGCCGAACTTGAACGCGGCGAAGAACAGGATCAGCGGACCCAGGTCCAGCGCCAGCTTGAGCAATGGCGATTGTCGCTGTTTGGACATTTCACTCATGACGCACCCGTCAGCGCATTGGCGAAGGCTTGCGCATCAAAGGGTTGAAGGTCGGATGCGGCTTCGCCCACGCCGATGAAATGCACCGGCAATCCGAATTTTTCCGCCAGCGCGACAAGAATGCCGCCCTTGGCGGTTCCATCGAGCTTGGTCATCACAAGGCCGGTCAGTGGCACGGTGGCCTTAAAGACTTCGACCTGCGACAGCGCGTTTTGACCTGTGGTCGCGTCGAGCACCAGCAGCGTGGCGTGCGGCGCGGTTGCATCCAGTTTTTTTATGACGCGCACGATTTTTTCCAGCTCGCCCATTAGCCCCGCTTTGTTCTGCAGTCGCCCGGCGGTGTCGATCAACACAACATCGGCGCCTGTCTTGCGGGCTTGTTCTATAGCATCGAAGGCAAGGCCCGCGGCGTCGCTGCCCGCAGGGCGGGACACGACCTCAGACTTGGTGCGCTCTCCCCACACGGTGAGCTGCTCGATGGCCGCGGCGCGGAATGTATCGCCCGCCGCCAGCAGGACCTTATGGCCGCTATCGGTCAGGCGCCTGGCGATCTTGCCGATGGTGGTGGTCTTGCCGGTGCCGTTCACGCCCGCGACCAGAATGACATAGGGCTTCTTGTCTCTGTCGATGGCGAGCGGCTTCTCCACCTTCTTGAGAACCTTGCCGATCTCCGCCGAAAGAATGTCGCGAACCTCTCTGGTGGAAATCAGCGTGTCGTAGCGGCCACTGGCGACTTGCGCGGCGAGCTTGGATGCGAAAGCGGCGCCGAGATCGGCGCGGATGAGTGCCTCTTCGAATTCCGCGACGGTTTCTTTGTCGAGCGGGCGCTTGGTGAAGACGCCGGTGAGGCTGTCGGAAAGTCCCGCGGTGCTGCGCGACAAACCCGACTTTAGCCGCTCGAAGAATGTCTCCGGCGGCGGCGCTTCTCCAAAATCTCTCATTGCATTGCGATCAGTTGCGTTTGCGTAGCGTCCGTCACCCGAACGCGGATCATCTGGCCCGGTTGCGTATCGCCGGTAAAGCGCGCCTGCGCGAAACAGGCGGTGCGACCCAATCCTTGCTTCTCGACCAACAAAACCTGTTCGCTGCCGACCAGCGCGCTCATCCGCGCCGACAAGGCCTCCTCGCCCTTGGCGCGAAGGCGCGCGGCGCGTTCTTTCACCAGCGGCCTGGCCACCTGCGGCATGCGCGCCGCGGGCGTGCCTTTGCGCGGGCTGAAGGGGAAGATGTGCAGGTAAGACAGCCCGGCGTCGTCTATCAGGGCCTTGGTGTTCTCGAACATCTCGTCGGTTTCCGTGGGAAAGCCCGCGATCAGATCGGCGCCGAAGGCCACATCGGGGCGCAGCCGGCGCACGGCATCGCAGAACGCGATCGTATCCTTGCGCGCATGGCGGCGCTTCATGCGCTTGAGGATCATGTCGTCGCCCGATTGCGCGGAAAGATGGAAATGCGGCATCAGCCGCTCTTCTTCCGCTATGGCTCGCATCAGTTCGTCATCGGCTTCAATGGAGTCGATGGAGGAAAGGCGCAGGCGCTTCAACGCCGGCACCAACTTCAGGATCTTGCGCACCAATGCGCCCAGCGACGGCGTTCCCGGCAGGTCGTGACCGTATGAGGTGAGATCGACACCCGTCAGCACGATTTCGGGAAAGCCTGCTTCGGTGAGCCGCCGTGCTTCCCCGATCACTTCGCCAACGCCGACGCTGCGCGAATTTCCCCGGCCGTAGGGAATGATGCAGAAGGTGCAGCGATGATCGCAGCCGTTCTGGACCTGTAGAAAAGCGCGCGCGCGGCCGTCAAAACTGTCCACCATCTGCGAGGCGGTCTCGCGCACCGACATGATGTCGTTCACGCGCACGCGCTCATTGATGAAATAGTTCTTCGCATCCAGCTTCTCGGCATTGCCCAGAACCAGATCGACTTCCGGCATCCCGGCATAGGTCTGTGGCTCGGTTTGCGCCGCGCAGCCGGTGACGATGATTTTGCTGTTCGGATTTTCCCGGCGCGCCTTGCGGATCGCCTGGCGCGACTGGCGCACCGCTTCGCCGGTGACGGCGCAGGTGTTGAAGATGATCGCATTGGAAAGCCCCGCCTCGCCGGCGCGGGCGCGCATGGCTTCACTTTCATAGGCGTTGAGCCGGCAACCGAAGGTCACGATCTGCGTCATCGTGCCAGCGCCGAAAGATCGACGTCGCCTTTGTAGGCCTGCGCCCAAGGCCCGGTCATGATCACGGACTTGCCCTCGCCGCCCCATTCCAGGTCCAGCGAGCCGCCGTCGAGAACAATTTCGGCCCTATGACCGACAAGCCCGCGCCGATGCGCCGCGACCATCGTCGCGCAGGCGCCGGTGCCGCACGCCATCGTGATGCCCACGCCGCGCTCCCACACGCGCATGCGCAGCTTGTCCTTGTCGATCAGCGATACGAATTCGACATTGGTGCGCTCGGGGAAGAGCGGGTGCGTTTCGATCTTCGGCCCCAACTCGGCAACCGGTGCATGCTCGGCGTCCTGCACGAACAGGATGACATGCGGATTGCCGACATTCACGGCGGTAGCGATCGTCAGCGGATAGAAGTCGCTTCCCGCGATAGCGATAGGAAATGACAACGTGTCGGTTTCGCGCGCCATCGGGATTTCGCGCCAGCCCAATTTCGGCACGCCCATATCGACGCTGACATTCTTGCCGTCCGCCTTGCAGATCAGCGCGCGGCCCATCGTATCGAGCTTGATCTGGTTTGCGCCTTTTTCATCCATCAGCAGGCGCGCGACGCAGCGTGCTGCGTTGCCGCAACTTTCCACTTCGCCGCCGTCGGAATTGTAGATGCGCATGAAGGCGTCCGCGCCATTCGTCGCACGTTCGATCACGATGACCTGATCGCAGCCGACACCGAAGCGCCGGTCGGCGAGGGCGCGCGCGGTTGCAGCATCGAGCGCAAGCGATTGATTTCGCGCGTCGAAAACGGCGAAGTCGTTGCCCAGTCCGTGCATTTTCAGGAACGTGGTCATTTGGGCGCTATATAAGCGCTGGACCGTCGAGGGGCCAGTGGCTTGACGAAACCGGTCAAATTTCCAAAAAGCACCCCTCGCAAGAGGCAAAAGCGGAGTTCCTCGCAATGCAGTTCGGCAGGCTCATCCTGGGTGTCATGTTGGCAGGCGCGATCGCTGGCGGTTGGACCGCGTTGGGAGCGAACGGCGTGAAAAAGCACAAAACGGAACACGCCGCGGTTGCCGCCGATACGGATCCCAATCTCTGGCTCACCGACATTCACGGCGCGAAGGCCGTCGCCTGGGCGAAGGAACGCACCGACAAGACGCTCGCTACGCTCAAGGCCGATCCGAACTATCAGCGCGACTACGATTCCATTTTGAAGATCCTGAATGCGAATGATCGCATTGCTCTGGGCAATCTGGATCACGGCGACGTTTTCAACTTCTGGCAGGACGAACATCACACGCGCGGCCTGTGGCGCAAGACGACCATCGCCGATTACGCGAAGGCCGATCCCAAATGGGATGTGCTGCTCGATGTCGATGCGCTCGACAAGGCCGAAGGCAAGCCGTGGGTGTGGCAGGGCGCCGATTGCGCGCCGGGTTTCAAGCGCTGCCTCGTGCGGCTATCGCCGGGCGGCAGCGACGCCTCGGTGGTGCGCGAATTCGATCCCAACACCAAGAAATTCCTGATCGACGGTTTCACGCTGCCGCTCGCCAAGTCCGATGCCACCTATGTGGATGCGGACACCATCCTGTTCGGAACCGATTTCGGTCCCGGCACGATGACGAAGTCGAGCTATGCGCGCATCGTGAAGATCTGGCATCGCGGTGAGCCGATCACGGCGGCGAAGACCGTCTACGAAGCCAAGCAGGACGATATCTCCGCGCGCGCGGCCGTGTTCCGCGGTCCCTATGGCACGATTCCGCTGGTCGTCCGCGGCGTGACTTTCTTCACGGCCGAATATTTCTACGTCATGCCGGATGGCTCGACGATGAAGCTGCCCCTGCCGCCGGGGGCGGATCTGAAAGGCGTCACGCAGGGCAATCTTCTTTTCACGCTGCGCAACGCGTGGACGCCGGAAGGCGGCAAGGAAATCCCGCAAGGCTCGCTCGTGGCATTCCCGGTGAAGCCTTTCGTGATGCAGAAGATGCTGCCGACCTATGCGGTGCTCTACACGCCGGATGCGCGCAGCACGATCGAAGATGTGTCGGCGGGCCGCGATGCGGTCTATGCGTCGATCTTCCACAACGTCATGGGCACGATCCATGAATTCCGCCTGAAGGACGGCAAGTGGAGCGATGCGAAGCTTGCGCTGCCCGATGGCGGTTCGACCCACATTGTCTCGACGAACGATTGGGGTCCGGAAGCCTATTTCACCTTCGAAAGCTTCCTGAAGCCAGTCACGCTCTATGCTTATGACGGCAAAGGCGCGCCGAAAGAGATCAAGTCCGAGCCCGCGCGCTTCGATGCGAGCAACATGGTCTCCGAACAGTTCTGGGCGACGTCCGCGGACGGCACGAAGATCCCGTACTTCTATGTGCATCGCAAAGACATCAAAGGCCCGGCGCCGACCATCCTCTATTCCTATGGCGGCTTCGAGCTGTCGCTGGAGCCCTGGTATTGGAACGACGGCCACCGCCCCATCGCGCCTTACGATCCGTGGTTCTCGAAAGGCGGCGCCATCGTTGTCGCCAACATCCGCGGCGGCGGCGAATTCGGTCCCGCTTGGCATCAGGCGGCGATGAAGGAAAAGCACCAGCACGCCTTTGACGATTTCGAAGCCGTGGCGGCGGACATCGTGCATCGCGGCTTCGCGACGTCCAAGCAGGTCGGCAGTGTCGGCGCCTCCAATGGCGGCCTGCTTGTCTCCGCCACCATGGTGCAGCGCCCCGATCTCTTCGGCGCGGTCGTGTGCCAGCGTCCGCTGATCGACATGCTGCGCTACACGCAATTCGGGGCGGGCGCATCCTGGGTGGATGAATATGGCGATCCGGCGATTCCGAAAGAGCGCGCATGGATCGCGAAATATTCGCCCTACCAGAATCTGAAGAAGGGCGTGAAATATCCGCCGGTATTGTTCATCACCGAAACCAGCGACGACCGCGTCACGCCGATCTGGGCGCGCATGATGGCGGCGAAGATGGAGAAGATGGGACAGGACGTGATGTTCTATGAATCGCCGGAAGGCGGTCACGGACCCGGCTCGACCCATGCGGAAGAAGCCGAATATTGGGCGCAGTCGTATACCTATCTCGGCCAGAAGCTGGGCCTGACCGGGTCCGGCGCCCCGAAATCCGCGGCGCATTGATTTTGGGGGGCCCCGGGTCGTTTGACTCTGGCCCGGGCCCAAGCCTAAAACCCGCCCGCTTCCGGAAAGCCCTAGGGACTTTCCGGTCACCGGCTCGGCCGGTGATCGCCCCCAGACAGCGCAGGTGCGCCCTCTGGGGCGTTTGTGCTTTGCCGTACTGGAGTTTGAATGTTCGACAGTCTTCAACAGCGCCTCGGCGCCACATTCGACAGGCTTCGCGGGCGCGGTGCGCTCAGTGAGAGCGATGTCGATGAAGGCCTGGCCGATATCCGCACGGCGCTGATCGAAGCCGATGTCGCGCTCCCGGTCGTCAAAGACTTCATCGACAAGGTCCGTCCCAAGGCGATTGGCGAGAGCGTCATCCGTTCCGTCACGCCGGGCCAGCAGATCGTCAAGATCGTGCACGACCAGTTGGTCGAAACGCTGGGCACGGAAAATTCCTCGCTCGATCTCGGATCGCCCCCCGCGCCGATCCTGATGGTCGGTCTGCAGGGTTCGGGTAAGACGACGACGTCCGCCAAGCTCGCGCTGATGCTGCAAACGCGCGAGAAGAAACGCGTGCTGATGGCCTCGCTGGACGTGCATCGCCCCGCCGCCATGGAGCAGTTGAAAATTCTGGGCGAGCAGGCCGGCGTGCCGACGCTGCCGATCATGGCGAACCAGACGCCGGTTGAGATCGCCCGGCGCGCCATGGCCGCGGCGAAGGTCGGCGGTTACGACGTTCTCATTCTCGACACGGCGGGCCGCCAGCACATCGACGAACAGTTGATGACGGAAGTCGCGCAGGTCAAAGCACAGACCAATCCGCATGAGACTCTGCTCGTCGCGGACTCGCTCACCGGCCAGGACGCGGTGAACATCGCCAAATCGTTCAACGACCGCGTGAAGCTGTCGGGCATCATCCTCACCCGTTCGGACGGCGATGCGCGCGGCGGCGCGGCGCTCTCCATGCGCGCTGTCACCGGCGCGCCGATCAAGTTCCTGGGCACCGGCGAAAAGCTGGACGCCCTCGAAGCCTTCCATCCGGCGCGCGTGGCTTCGCGCATCCTCGACATGGGCGACGTCGTTTCGCTGGTCGAGAAGGCCGCGGAGAGCTTCGACAAGGAACAGGGCGAGAAGCTCGCCCGAAAAATGAAGAAAGGCGAGTTCGACATGAACGATCTCGCCCAGCAGCTTCAACAGATGAAAAAGCTCGGCGGCATGTCCGGCGTGCTCGCCATGCTGCCCGGCGTCGGCAAGATGAAAGACCAGATCGCCAATGCCGGTCTCGACGACAAAATTCTCACGCGCCAGGAAGCGGTTATCTCCTCGATGACCAAGCAGGAGCGCGCCAATCCGGATGTCATCAACGGTTCGCGCCGCAAACGCATCGCGGCAGGCGCGGGCGTGGATGTGTCCGACGTGAACAAGCTTCTGAAGATGCACCGGCAGATGTCCGACATGATGAAGAAGATGGGCAAGGGCGGCCGTGCCATGCAGGGGCTGGCTTCCATGTTCGGTGGCGGCGGCATGCCGCCGGGCCTTCCGAAACGCTAACAGTTCAACGGGTTCAACAGGTTCAACGAAGGAAAGAGAATAAAATGGCTTTGAAGATCAGACTTTCGCGCGGCGGCACCAAGAAGCGTCCGCATTACGCCATCGTCGTTGCGGATTCGCATTCGCCGCGCGACGGCCGCTTCATCGAGAAGCTGGGTTTCCACAATCCGCTTTTGCCGAAGGATCACGCCGACCGCCTCAAGCTCGACGTCGAGAAGGCGAAGGAATGGATGAAGAAGGGCGCTGTGCCGTCCGACCGCGTCCACCGCTTCCTCGCCGCCGCCGGCGTGGTCGAACCGCTGAAGAAGCACAGCCCGCAGAAGATGCTGCCGAAGAAGAAGGCGCAGGAACGCGCCGCTGCCGCCGCCAAGGCCGCGGCCGACGCCGCTGAAGCTGCCGCTGCTCCGGCTCCGGCCGCTGCAGAGGGCGAAGCGCAGGCCTAATGGTCCGCGACGTTCTTCTCGGCGTCGTCATCGGCGCGCAGGGTTTGAAGGGCGAGGTGAAGGTGAAAACCTTCACCCAAAGCCCGGACAAGCTTGGCGCCTACGGCCCGCTGCATACGAAGGACGGCAAGAGTTTTCGCGCGACCTTCCTGCGCGAAACAAAAGACGGTGCGGTCGTTGCGCTGGAAGGCGTGAACGGCCGCAATGCCGCCGAAGCCTTGAAAGGCGCGGAGCTTTTCGTTCCGCGCACCGCGCTTCCCAAGGAAGATGCCGACGAATTCTACCACGCCGATCTCATCGGCCTGCGCGCGGAGGACACCGAAGGCCGCGCGATGGGCACGGTGCGCGCCTTGCACAATTTCGGCGCGGGCAATGTTATCGAGCTGGTGCGCGATGACGGCGACGAAGTGTTTCTGCCCTTCACGCGCGAAGTGGCGCAACAAATCGACATCGAGGGCGGGCGCATCGTGATCGCCGCGCCCGAGGAAGTGGAAGCGGGCGAGAAAGGAAACGTGGAATGAGCGAGATCACTTTCCGCACCGCGGTCGAGGCCGATCTTCCCGCCATCGTGGCCATGCTGGCCGACGACGAGATCGCGGAGAGCCGCGAGAACGCTTCAGTCTCGGACGACTACACCAAAGCCTTCAGTGCAATGGCGAAGGAAGTCTACAACAAGATGCTGCTCGCCGAGATCGACGGCAAGATCGTGGGATCGCTGCAGCTCGTTTTCATTCCGGGCGTGTCGCGCAATGGCTCCAAGCGCGCGCTGATCGAATCCGTCCGCGTCAAGTCGTCCATGCGCGGCCACAGCGTCGGAACCGCGTTGATGAAGGAAGCCATCCGCATCGCGCACCAGAACGGCTGCAAGCTCGTGCAGCTCGATTCCGATCTGCGCCGTCCGCGCGCGCATCTGTTCTACCGCCGCCTCGGCTTCGTGCAGAGCCACGCCGGATTCAAAAAAGACCTGACATGACATGGCGCGCCACGGTGCTGACCCTGTTCCCGGAGATGTTTCCGGGCGTGCTCGGGCATTCGCTGATCGGCAAGGCGCTGCAGAAGCAACTCTGGTCGCTCGATGTGCGCGACATCCGCGAGCATGGCCTTGGCAAGCATCGCACTGTCGATGACACGCCGTCCGGCGGTGGCCCCGGCATGGTGATGCGCGCCGACGTGGCCTGCGCTGCCATCGATGCCGCGCGGGCGAGCAATCCGGATGTGCCCGCCATCTATCTGTCGCCCCGCGGCGCGCCGCTGACCCAGGCCCGTGTGCGCGAACTCGCCCATGGACCGGGTGCGATCCTCCTCTGCGGCCGCTTCGAGGGGCTGGACCAGCGCGCCATCGACGCCCGAAATCTGGAGGAGATTTCCCTTGGCGACTTCGTGCTGGCGGGTGGGGAGATCGCAGCGCAGGCGCTGATCGAGGCTGCTGTCCGCCTCATCCCGGGCGTGCTGGGCGCGGAGGCCTCGCCGGACGAGGAGAGCTTCTCCCAAGGGCTTCTGGAATATCCGCAATTCACCCGCCCGCAAAGCTTCGAGAGCCGGGAGATCCCCGAGGTGTTAACCGGCGGAAATCATAAGGAAATTTCGAAATGGCGGCAGGGGGAGGCGGAACGCCTCACCAGGGAGCGCCGCCCCGATCTGTGGACCCTCTTTGAAAAGAAGAAGCACTAGGCTATACGGCCCGGCTCCGCGCCCTCTGAAGGCGCGAAAAGCATTGAAAAATCACGCCTGCCCGGCACCGGAGTAAGACCAATGAACCTCATCCAAGAACTCGAAGCCGAGCAGATGAAGGCCCTTCGCGCGAAGGCCCACCCGTCGTTCCGCCCCGGCGATACGCTGAAGGTCAATGTGAAGGTCGTCGAACAGAGCTTCGACGAGAAGGCCAAGAAGATGAAGACGCGCGAGCGCCTGCAGGCATTTGAAGGCGTCTGCATCGCGCGCCAGGGCGCCGGCATCAACGAGAGCTTCACCGTCCGCAAGATCTCCTATGGCGAAGGCGTGGAGCGCGTTTTCCCGGTCTATTCCCCGCTGGTCGACAGCGTTTCGGTCGTGCGCAAGGGCAAGGTTCGCCGGGCGAAGCTCTATTATCTGCGTGGCCGCCGCGGCAAGTCCGCCCGTATCGGCGAGCGCGTCGAGCGTGCCGAAGAGGCCGCGACCACCGGGGCGTAATCCTCCCGAAGCTGTTTTGAAACGCGCTGCCCCAACGGGTGGCGCGTTTTTCTTTTGGGGCTTCTGTGGGCAAGTCGATGAAACGCTGAAAAATCAGCATTTCTTGGCTGCACCCATCGCTTGTCTTCTTGGAAGTGCAGTAAAATCAGGCATCAACTGATTCGCCATGAAGGAGCAAATCAAATGGCTACGGCCGGAACAGCAAAAGCAAAAGTCGAAACGGTCAGCACACGCCAGCTGGCGATGCAGTTGGCCGAAAAGCACGAGATGTCGAACAAGGCCGCGCATGCGTTCCTTGACGACACCATCGCCACCATCACCAAGCACCTGAAGAAGGGCGCGCGTATCCGCCTCAACGGTCTTGGCATTCTCGTCGTGCGCAAGCGCGCCGCCCGCATGGGCCGTAACCCGGCCACCGGCGAAGCGATCAAGATCAAGGCGAGCAAGAAGGTCGCCTTCCGCGCCGCGAAAGAACTGAAAGAGTCGATCTAAGCTCTTCGGTTTTGCGAAGTTCAAAAGCCGGGCAGGCGCGCAAGCCTCTGTCCGGTTTTTTCTTGCCTGAACGAACGCAGCGGCTGACGATGCTTCATGGCTGAAGGATCCGCGCACCGGTTTCGCACGCTCGACGGCTGGCGCGGCGTCTGTGCTTTGCTGGTGGCGCTGCATCATTTTCCCGCGCATGGATTTCTTTACGCGTTGCCCCTGGTGCGCAACGCATGGCTGCTTGTCGACTTCTTCTTCGTGCTGTCGGGCTTCGTGATCGCTTATGCTTATGGCGGAAGACTGTCGGATGCCGCGCAAATAAAATCCTTCACGCTGCGCCGCTTCCTGCGCCTGTGGCCGCTGCATGCCGCCATTCTCGGCGGCTTCGTGGTGCTGGAGATCATCGGCTACACGCGCACGGGCGTTATCTTCACCGGCGGCCGTTCGCTCACCGCGCTCGGCACCAATCTTCTGCTGGTGCAGGCGCTCGGCTTTCATCCGGGGCTGACGTGGAACACGCCGAGCTGGTCGATCAGCACCGAGTTCTGGACCTATCTGATTTTCGCCGCCGTCTGCTTTTCGTTGCCGCGTATGCGCGCCGCGGCGTCCCTCGCGCTGATTGCCTTATCGATCGCGATCCTCGTCTTCGTATCGCGTTTCGGCATGCGTGAAACCTTCGAATGGGCGATTGCGCGTTGTGTCTTCGGATTCTTCGTCGGCGTGCTCACACATGACGTTTGGGCGCGCGGTTGGCTGAAACGGTTTGGCGGCAGCGGCGCGGAAGCCGGCGCCGTGTTCTTCGCGCTCGCCTATCTGATCTTCATCCCCGGCAACCGCGCCCTCGAATATCTCGCGCCGCCGGTTTTCGCCTGTTTGGTTCTGGTCTTTGCGAACGGACGCGGCCTGATCAGCGAGGCCATGGACAAGCGTGCGGTCAACGCGCTGGGGCGCTGGTCCTATTCCATCTACATGGTTCACATGCTGGTGCTGGCGATCATCGCATCCGCGCTCCCTATCGCGCATATCGCGGGCTGGCGCGCCGATGCGCTCACGCTTGGCTATATCGCCTGTGTTATCGGCGTTTCCGCATTTACGTGGCGTTGGGTGGAGATTCCAGGACAGCGCCTGTTTGCCCAAAATGTTTCACGCGCGGCGCTGCCTGTGGCTTCCCCGCCCGAGCCAATCGGATAACATCGCCGCAGCACGACGGGGGCATGATGGCGATTTCCGAGGCGCAACCGCGCCATCAGCTTTTGAAGATTCTCGGCCTCACATTCGGCGTCGCGGTCGCGGTTGGCGACATGCTCGGCTCCGGCATCCTGCGTGCGCCCAGTTCTATCGCCGCCACCGTTCCCAGCATCGGCATCATCATGGGATTATGGGTGTTCGGCGCGGTGCATGTGGCAATCACGGCGAATGTCTTTGCGGAGATGGGAACCGCGCTTCCCCAATCGGGCGGCGCTTATATCTATGCGCAACGCGCTTTCGGCGACATCGGCGGCCTCATTGTCGGCTGGTCGAGCTGGCTGGCCTTCATCGCCGGCATCGCCGCCGCCGCGATTTCCTTCGCGAACTTTCTGCCGTTGATCTGGCCTTGGGCGAACGATCACACCGTCGGCGTCGCGCTGGCGATGCTGGTGGGTTTGTTCGGCGCCAATATATTGGGCCTGCGCGAGGGCAGGCTGCTGCAAGAGGCGACCAGTCTCATCAAGGCGGCGATGTTGTTGCTGTTCTGCGTTGCGGCTGTGTTGTTCGTTCCTCCGTCAAATCCGGTTCCGCTGCCGGCGATGGCGGTGCCTCTGATCGGCTGGGCCGCGCTTGTCAGTGCGTATCAGCTTGTGCGCGGCGCCTATGCGGGCTGGGACACGCCGCTCTTCTTCAGCGAAGAAATCGTCAATCCGGGCCGGGACATTCCCCGCGCCATCTTCATCGGCATCGCGATCACGGCGGTTCTCTATATCGGTGTCAATGGTGCCTTGCTCTTCGCATTGGGCGTCAAGGGCGTCGCGTCCACGCCGCTGCCCTTCACCATTGTGGTGCAGGATTTCGGCGGTATCGCCTCCTTGCTCTTTGCGCTTACGGCCATGATCACCGTTGCCAGTTGCGCCAATGCGAACATCATGGGCGGTCCGCGCATCATCTTCTCCATGGCGCGCGACGGCCTTTTGCCGGATTTCTTCCAGAGCGTGAACCGCGGTGGATCGCCGTCGGGCGCCATGCTGCTGACCGCGCTGTTCAGCGCCGGCGTGACCTTGAGCGGCACCTTCAATCTTGTCTTTGGGTTGATCGGCACGATGAACGCGCTGGGCGGCATCGTCATCATCGTCGGCCTGTTCGTGTTGCGCCGCCGCGAGCCGGATCTGCCGCGGCCCTATCGCGCCTTTCTTTATCCGGCGCTGCCCGTTGTGGCGCTGGTCCTGGAGGCCACGACCCTGGTTCTTTATTCGGCGGCCGATACGACCGGCATCCTGTTCGCCATCGGGTTGTGCCTGGCCTGTGTTCCCTTCGCCTTGGTCGCCCGGCGGGGCCGCATCCGGCTGGGCGATATCGCGCCGCGCTAGGGCGTGTTTGTACGATTCAGCCTGCGTCTTTCGGCTTCCTTGCCGCCCCTGTGTCCCCCGCGCTAGGTACCGCGCGGCTCTCTTCAGAAGGAACTTCCCATGGCCCGCAAGAAAATCGCGCTCATCGGCGGCGGACAGATCGGCGGCACGCTCGCCCATCTCATCGCCACAAAGGAACTGGGCGATGTCGTCATGTTCGACATCATGGAAGGGCTGCCGCAGGGCAAGACGCTCGACCTCTCTCAGGCCGGTCCCATCGAAGGCTTCGATGTGAAGCTGAAGGGCACGAACTCCTATGCCGACATTGCGGGCGCGGATGTGGTGATCGTCACCGCCGGCGTGCCGCGCAAGCCGGGCATGAGCCGCGATGACCTACTGGGCATCAACCTCAAAGTCATGAGCGCGGTGGGCGAGGGCATCAAGGCCCATGCACCGAACGCCTTCGTCGTCTGCATCACCAACCCGCTGGACGCGATGGTGTGGGCGCTGCGCCAGTTCTCCGGCCTGCCGCATCACATGGTCGTCGGCATGGCGGGCGTGCTCGACAGCGCACGCTTCCGCCACTTCCTTGCCGAGGAGATGAATGTGTCGGTGGAAGATGTTTCCGCCTTCGTGCTCGGCGGCCACGGCGACACCATGGTGCCGATGCCGCGCTTCTCCACGGTGAGCGGCGTGCCGCTGCCCGAACTGGTGAAGATGGGCTGGATCAAGCAGGATCGCCTGGATGCCATCATCCAGCGCACGCGTGATGGCGGTGCCGAGATTGTCGGCCTCTTGAAGACAGGCTCTGCTTTTTATGCGCCCGCCACGGCCGGCATCGAAATGGCGCAGTCCTATCTGCGCGACAAGAAGCGCGTGTTGCCCATCGCCGCTTATGTGAACGGCCAGTATGGCATCAAGGATCTGTATGTCGGCGTGCCGGCGGTGATCGGCGAGAAGGGCGTGGAACGCATCGTCGAACTCAACCTCACCGCGGACGAAAAGGCCGCGCTGATGAAGTCGGCGGATTCGGTGAAAGGCCTCATCGACGCCTGCAAGAAGCTCGATACGCGTCTCGCTTAGCAGACAAAAGAAAAGCCTCCGCGGGTGGAGGGGCTTGCCCCGCGGAGGCTTCCTTTACCGGATCGGCTCTTTAGAAGCGGATCCAGATTCCCCGCGCCCACACCCAGTGGTCGCGATGCCAGTTCCAGCGGCCTTCCCGCCATTTCATGTGGGCGTGCGGCGCGTGTCCATGGCGTTCATAACGAACCTGCGGACGGTGATTGCGGTCGCGCATCGCGCCGTACTTGCCGTGACCACGATAGGTTTCGTGGTGGCCATAAGACTCATGTCCATACGGCGCGGCGCTCGCGGACGTCGCCATCAGCGGCGACGCAGCGCCCAAAACGATCGCCAACGCACCGGCCAGCTTCAAACTTTTCTTCGACATGTTCATTTCCAATCTCCTTCGTGCGTTCGGGCACACATCGAACATCGGGATCAAATCGGGCGAAAAAAGAGCGGTGGATTTGGTTTATGTCGCGATCTGTCGCGAGCGGGTTCGACGCGAAAAATCGTTTCCGCGATGAATGCTCGATGAACGCAGTTAAAGGCGTTCTTGCAGTATTTGCGCCTTTGACGGAAGTGAAGTGAAGTGAAACAATAGTCGCCGTTGGGAAAGTTGGGGGATTTCATGAAGTTTGGCTCCGTCGTGGTCTTGCTGGCCGTAGGCGTATCCCTGTCGGGATGCGCGTCCGTGATAAAGGGCTCCAGTCAGACGATCGCGATCGCAACGCCGCCGACAAGTGGTGCGAGCTGCGTTCTCACCAGCAAGGAAGGCAACTGGCCGGTCGTTACACCGGGCGTGGTCAAGGTGGAGCGAAGCAAGGAAGACATCGTCATTCGCTGTACCAAGCCGGGATGGCAGGATGCGATGCAGACGATACCATCGAATTTCGAAGGCTGGACTGTCGGCAATCTTTTGATCGGCGGCGTCATCGGCGTGGGTATCGATGCGGCGACGGGCGCGATAAACGAATATCCGCACGCTTATAACGTCGCGATGATCCCCGCGGCAGGGAATGCGGCGGCAGCCGCAGAAGCGGCTGCCGCTCCGCCGCCCCGCGCTCCGGTCGCCAGCAATGGGCCACCTCACATCGATACTTCGGGCGTCAATCAGCAGCCCAACTATCCCGCAACAGCGCTTACTTATCGGGAAGCAGGCACCGTTCTCATCGGCGTGCAGGTGCGTGACGATGGCACTGTCAAGAGAGTTGGAATTCAGAAAACGAGCGGCTATCCGGATTTGGACAATGCAGCGGTGAACGCCGTCGCCCATTGGAAATTTGTGCCCGCGATGGATGACGGAAGCCCGACATCGGGCGAAACCATGGTACAGATTTCCTTCCAGCCACCCGACTAGTTGGATGATATGGACGCCATTCCCCGCCTTGAAACCAACAGGCTGATCTTGCGCGGATGGCGCGAAAGCGATTTCGAGCCGCTCGCCGCCATCCATTCCGATCCTGAGGTGATGACATTTCTGGGTCCCGTGCAGGAGCGCGGCGATGCCTGGCGCGCGCTGTCCGGCCTTATCGGTCATTGGGTTTTGCGCGGCTATGGCAAATGGGCGGTCGAGCGCAAATCCGACGGCGCGATGATGGGGCGCGTCGGCCTCATCAATCCGGAAGACTGGCCGGGCGTTGAAGTGGGCTGGACGCTGGGTAAGCAATATTGGGGCAATGGCTATGCCAGCGAGGCGGCGGAAGCGGCGATCCGCTACGGTTTTCTCACCCAGCCGCTGGACAAGATCATCTCCTGCATCGCGCCGGAAAACTTTCCCTCGCAGGCCGTCGCCAGACGCGTCGGTGAGACGAAAGGCGAGCGTGCCAACTTACGCATCGGTGGCCAGGACTATCCTGTCGATCTTTGGGGCATTACGCGCGCGGCATGGCTGAAGCGCCAAAGCGCGGCTTGATTTTGCACGTCCAATCCCGCCACCTGCGGGAATGACGGACATCAATTCGCCCGCCCTCTACCGCGACCGGGACTTTCGTTTCTTCATTTCCAGCCGTTTTCTGTCAACGGTCGCCATGCAGGTGCAATCCGTCGCCATCGGCTGGCAGATTTACGACATTGAGCGCACGCCCTTGTCGCTGGGCCTGGTAGGCCTGTGCGAATTCATCCCGATGTTCCTGCTCACGCTGCCTGCGGGGGAGATCGCCGACCGCTTCGATCAGCGCCGCGTACTCGCGTTCGCACAAGCCTTGCTCGGAATTTGCTCGGGGTTGTTCCTGCTGTTCAGCCTTCTCTATCCGCACGATGCGTTGCCATTCTATGGCGTGCTGGTCTTGTTCGGCGCGGCGCGCGGGTTCTCCGGGCCGTCCAGCCAATCGCTGCTCGCCTTTCTTGTGCCGCCGGAACGTCTCGCCAAATCCATCGCCTTGAGTTCATCAGCCTTCACCGTCGCAGTGATCGCAGGGCCGGCATTGGGTGGATTTCTTTATGCACTCGGTCCCATAGCCACTTACAGCATCAGCTTTCTGGGCTTCATGTCGGCCGCCGCCTTGACCACTACCTTTGGCGGCCGCCGCTTCGATCGTTCCACGGTCGCCGGTGTCTCGCGGCTGGAACGGGTGATCGAAGGCATCCGTTTCGTGCGCGACCGGCCCATCGTGCTGGGCGCGATTTCGCTCGATCTCTTCGCAGTTCTGCTCGGCGGTGCCGTGGCGCTGCTGCCGATCTTCGCGCGTGACATTCTGCATGTCGGCCCCGCCGGATTGGGCATCCTGCGCAGCGCGCCCGCCGTTGGCGCGGCGCTCACGGCGTTCACACTGTCGCGCTGGCCGATCGAGCGCCGTTCCGGCAGCCGCATGTTCGCCGCGGTGGCGATCTTTGGCGTCGCCACCATCGTCTTCGGCCTGTCGCACAATTTCTATCTGTCGCTGGCCGCGCTGTTCGTGACCGGCGCGTCCGATATGGTGAGCGTGAATGTGCGCCAGTCGCTCATAAATTTCGCAACGCCCGATCCGATGCGCGGACGCGTCGGCGCGGTGAGCATGCTCTTCATCGGCGCCTCGAACGAATTGGGCGAATTCGAATCCGGCATCACCGCGTCATGGTTCGGCACCATTCCGGCCGTGATCCTGGGCGGCATCGGCACGCTGGGCGTCGTCGCGGTGTGGATGTGGCTGTTTCCACCGTTGCGGACGGTGGATCGCCTCACCGATGTCGAGCCTACTTCTCTTTCAGGTAAACCGGCGTAAGGCGCGCCTTCGCGATGGCGTGCTTCTCCAAATAAGCGCCGGCATCGGCGGGCCTGACGTTCGCCTCCAGCGCGGGCTTCTCACCCAGTGCCCACAATGTGATCTGATAGTGATGCACGCCGGAGCCGGCAGGCGGGCACGGGCCGTGATAGCCGGCATTGCCGTTGGAATTCTCCAGATGCCGCGCGCCGTCCGGAAGCTTGCCGGTGCCCACGCCTTGCGCCAGCGCTGTGGTCTTCGCGGGAATATCGACCACCACCCAATGCCACCAGCCATCGCTGCCCGCATCGGGATCGAACACGGTGATTGCAAGGCTCTGGGCATTCGACGGCACACCGCTCCAGGACAACGCAGGCGAGACATCGCCGCCGCCATAGCGCGCGCAAATTTCGTTCACCGGAAAGGATGTGCCCTGCGCGACATCGGTGCTTTTCAGGTCCATCGCGAGGGCCGGCGTCGCGGCGAGGACGGCGAGAGCGGCGAGACAAAGGCTTTTCATGATCGATCTCCGGTGCAGTGGCCAAGCTTGCGCAAGCCTCGGCGTCCAAGCAAGATGAATGAACGGGGATGGGGAGCGTTCCATGGCTTTACAGGTTATCGGCGCCGGGTTCGGCCGCACCGGCACGTTATCGCTCAGGCTGGCGCTGGAGCAGCTGGGCTTCGCGCCCTGCTATCATATGTTCGAAGTCTTCGGGCATCCTGAACACAACGCGACCTGGGAAGCTGCGGCACGCGGGGAGCCTACCGACTGGAAGACGTTCCTTGGGCCTTATGGCGCCGCTGTGGATTGGCCGGTCTGCCATTTCTGGCGCGAGCTCGCCGAGGCGTTTCCGCAGGCGAAATTCATCCTCACCGAGCGCGATCCGGAGAAGTGGTACACTTCCATTTCGAAGACGATTATCCCGGCCATAACGAGCGGACGTGTACCCGACGATCCGGGGCGCCAGGCACAGCTGAAAATGGCGGGGCTGGTCATCACGCAGAAGACATTCGAGAACCGCTTCGACAAGGACCATGTGATCGCGGTCTACAAGCGGCACAATGCGGCGGTGAAGGCCGCGCTGCCGAAAGAACGTCTTCTGGTGACGGATTCGCTGGAAGGCTGGGGTCCGATCTGCGCGTTTCTCGGCGTGCCCGTCCCCGCAACTCCCTTTCCGAAAACCAATTCGACGGACGAGTTCCGCGCGATGGTGCAGCTCTAGGCGCAATTTCCTTAGCCAGCTTGTTTTTCCCGCGCCAAGGCTGCAAATGACGCTGCCTCTTGGCCGGAATGCATCATGAGCAGAAGCAAGATATACGACAGCGCCAAAGCCGCTTTGGACGGCGTGGTATTCGACAACATGACGGTGATGTCCGGCGGATTCGGCCTTTGCGGCATTCCGGAAAATCTCATCGCCGCGCTGCGCGACAGCGGGGTGAAGGGCCTAACCGTCATCTCCAACAATGCGGGCGTGGACGATTTCGGTCTGGGCCTTCTGCTGCAGACGCGCCAGATCAAGAAGATGATCTCGTCCTATGTCGGCGAGAACGAAACCTTCGAGCGGCAATATCTCGCCAAGGAATTGGAGCTGGAGTTCAATCCGCAAGGCACGCTGGCCGAGCGCATTCGCGCGGGCGGCGCGGGCATTCCCGGCTTCTACACCAAGACCGGCGTCGGCACGCTGATTGCGGAAGGCAAGGAGCATAAAGACTTCGACGGCGAGACCTATATCCTCGAGCGCGGATTGAAAGCCGACCTTGCCATCGTCAAAGCGTGGAAGGGCGATGCGGAAGGCAATCTCGTCTATCGTCAGACCGCGCGGAACTTCAATCCGGTGATGGCGACGGCGGGCAAGATCACGGTGGCGGAAGTCGAAGAGATCGTGCCGGTCGGTTCGCTCGATCCCGACCACATCCACACGCCGGGCATTTTCGTGCAGCGCATCTGCACGGGAAAATTCGAAAAGCGCATCGAAAAGCGCACCGTGCGGGAGAACTGACATGCCCTGGACACGCGATCAGATCGCCCAACGCGCCGCGCAGGAATTGCAGGACGGCTTCTACGTGAATCTCGGCATCGGCATCCCGACCCTCGTGGCGAACTACATTCCCGACGGCATGACGGTCACCCTGCAATCGGAGAACGGCATGCTCGGCATGGGTCCATTCCCGGCGCCCGACAAGATCGATCCGGATCTCATCAATGCCGGCAAGCAGACGATCACGGCGTTGCCCAAGACGTCCTATTTTTCCAGCGCCGACAGCTTCGGCATGATCCGTGGCGGTCACATCAACCTTTCCATTCTCGGCGCGATGGAAGTGTCCGAGAATGGCGACCTCGCCAACTGGATGGTGCCGGGCAAGCTGGTGAAGGGCATGGGCGGCGCGATGGATCTGGTGGCAGGCGTCAAACGCTGCGTCGTCATCATGGATCACACCGACAAGGCCGGAAAATCCAAGCTGCTCAAGAAATGCACCCTGCCGCTCACCGGCGTGCATTGCGTGCAGCGCATCATCACCAATCTGGGCGTGTTCGACGTTGTGAAAGGCGGGCTCAAAATCGTGGAGATCGCGCCGGGCGTCACCGCCGACGAGATCAAGTCCAAGACCGAAGCGACACTCGTTTCTTAGGGCAGAAGATAGAGTCGCGCCGACAGCGTGACGGTCTGTGCCTTGATGCCGCCCAGATGGAAATCGCCGACGCCGTTTTCGGTGATGGTCGTCGATCCCGCGCCCTGGTAGCGATAGTCCAGCTGCACATCCAGATTGGGCAGGAGGCGGTGGGTTATGCCGCCGCCGACCTGCCACGCGAACGCCCGGTCATCGCCATGCACGACCGCAAGCCCGCTGAACGCGGAGCCCTTGGTGTTGCTCCACGCGCTGCCGACACCCGCGCCGATCGTGCCGCCCAACCCGCTGAAGATCGGAAAATCGTAATTGGCGTTCAGATAGACCGTGGATTGCGAGATGTGCCCGTGCAGATCCGACACCAGATTGAGCGGATCGTTGGTGATGTCATGGCCGTCATACTGGCCGAACTGGCTTTCGACCTCGATGCGCAATCCGCTGGAGAATTTGTAGCCCGCGTCCGCGATGAAGGTGTTGGAGCGTTTGAGACTGTATTTTCCGAACTGATTGAGGCTGGGCGCCTTCCAGTCGGAGCTCATTGGCGACTGGCTGCCCAGCCCCGCGCCGACATAGAAGCCGCTTCCCGCCCATGCTGGTGCAGCCAAGGCGCAGGCAAAGCCCGCCAACACAATCGTCCGCAATTTCATGAAAGCTCCCGCTGGCACACGAGACGCCAGCGATGCGAATCACCAGCCCCGCAAGAGACGTAACGCGCTGATTCGATGGACGCAAAAATTAATGCCATTGCGCCGCGCGTTAACGCTTTCTAGTTTGACGCATCACAAGGGGACGTCATCGCCATGTTCGACGCATTGAAGGGGTGGACCTCCGCGCAGAAGCATGTGGTGGCCGCCAGCTATCTTGGCTGGACGCTGGATGCGTTCGATTTCTTCCTCATGGTTTTCGTCATCAAGGACGTCGCTCACAGTTTCGGCGCCGGCAAGGAAGATGTCGCCTGGGCGTTGACGCTCACGCTGGCGCTGCGTCCCGTCGGCGCCTTCATCTTTGGACGGCTTGCGGACCGCTTTGGCCGCCGCCCGGTATTGATGGCCGATGTCGGACTTTATTCGCTGCTCGGCTTTGCCACGGCATTCTCACCCAATCTGATCGCCTTCCTTGTCATCCGCGCGCTGTTCGGCGTGGCCATGGGCGGCGAATGGGGTATTGGCGCTTCGCTCACCATGGAAACGGTCCGGCCGGAATCGCGCGGCTTCGTCTCCGGCCTGCTGCAATCGGGCTATCCCACCGGCTATCTTCTGGCCTCGCTGGTCTATCGCAATTTCTACGATCATCTGGGCGCGTTCACCGGCCTCGAGAACTGGCGCGCGCTGTTCCTGATCGGCGTGCTCCCGGCGCTGCTGATCCTCTATATCCGCCGCCACGTTCCGGAATCGCCGGGCTGGTCCCGCGACCATGCCAAGACCGGCACGGTGCTGAATGTCCTGAAGAAACATTGGCAGCTTGCGATCTACGCCATCCTGCTGATGACGGCATTCAACTTCTTCAGCCACGGCACGCAGGACATCTATCCGACCTTCTTGCAGGTGCAGCACCACTTCGACACGCACACGACCGGCAATATCGCGATTATCTACAATCTCGGCGCGATCGTCGGCGGATTATCCTTCGGATTTCTCAGCCAGTCGCTGGGGCGCAAGCGCACCATCATCATCGGCGCGCTGCTTTCGATTCCGGTAGCCTATCTGTGGGCTTATTCGCAAACCGCGGCAATGCTCACCGTGGGTGCGTTCCTGATGCAGTTCTTCGTGCAGGGCGCATGGGGCGTGATCCCCGCGCATTTGAACGAACTGTCGCCGCCCGACGCGCGCGGCACCTTCCCGGGAACCGTCTATCAGCTGGGAAATTTCATCGCGTCCTACAATGCGGTGCTGCAAACCGGCATCGCGGCGCGCAGTGGGGAGAATTACTCCTTCGCGCTGGCGAGCGTCGCCGTTGCGGCGGCGGTTGCGATTGTGGTGCTGACCCTGATGGGCCGCGAAGCGCGCGAGTTAAAACTCAGCTAGCTTGCGTTCACGAACACATCGACGCGATCCGGCGCGCCGTTATCGTCGATGCCGCCCATGGCGCGCACATCGATGCGCTCGCTCGGCACGCCGTCCTCAATGAGGATCTGGCGAATGACCAAGGCGCGCTTGAGCGAAAGCCGGCGTGCATCGGAAGATTTGTCGCCCGGCGTTCCGCCATAAGCCTCAAGCTGCACGCGCTGCGCGCCCGCGCCCAGAAGCGTGTTCAACTCGCTGGCCACACTGTGCAGCTTGTTGATCGTCGCCGTGCCGGGATCGGTGGCGCCGCGCGGGAACAGGATTTCGCTGCGCTTGGAAAGCGCGTTTTTGACGCCCGGCGTCTGCACCGGTTTCACGACATTGGCCATGGTGGGCGACGGCGGTGGCGCAACAGACGCTGTCTTCTGAGACTTCTGCGGCTTGGGCGTCGAGATGGGATGCGGCTCTTCCGGCGCCAGTGAAAGCGGCAGACCGCCATCCATGCCATCGCTGGTTTCTTCCGGTGCGGGCGCGGGGGGCGGTGCTTCGGCCTTTTTGGTCTTTTTGGGTTTGGGTGGCGGAGGTGCGCTGGCCGTCACGTCCGGCGCGGAGCCGGACATATCTGGCATGGTCGACGTTTCCGTCGATGCGGGAGGCTGTGCCGCCAAAAGGGCCGAAGACACGTCCGCCGTGGAAGGCGCGGCCTTTTTCACGACATGCTTCTTTTTCTGCGGCTTGGGCATGTGCAGGTCGATCACGCCCGGATAGGGGCCGCGCGGATTATAAGCGCCCATGGATGCGGCCTGGCCATTCACGGTGATGCCTTGACCCGGATACATCTGGTTTTGGGCGGAAGCCGCCGTCGCCGCCAGAAGCGCGGCCGTCAACGTGAAAAGTGCGAGTGATTTGGTCATCAGACGGAGAGAATAGGGGCGGCAGGCCATCGCCTCAACTCTTCCCCGCGTCTTTCAGAAGCTTCAGGAATTGGCCATGCATGGCCTCGTTGGAGGCGATGACATTGCCGGTTTCGAGCATCTTCTGCTGGTTGTTCAGGTCGCTCACCACACCGCCCGCCTCGCGCACCATCAGGACACCCGCGGCGATGTCCCATGCCTTCAGGTCGCGCTCCCAATACATGTCGTAGCGTCCGGCGGCGAGCCAGGCGAGATCGAGCGCAGCGGAGCCGAAGCGGCGCACCCCGGAGGTCGTCTTCATCACCGCGCCAAGCTCGGCCTGGAAGCGCTCATGGCCGTCCTTGCCCATCCACGGAATGCCGGTGGCGCAGAGCGCGGTGCGCATGTCCTTGCGCCCGGCGACGCGCAGGCGCGTGTCGTTGAGATAGGCGCCATGGCCTTTCTCGGCGGTGAACATGTCGTCGGTGATCGGATTGTAGATCACGCCGCTGACAAGCTGTCCGTCGCGTTCCAGCGCGATAGAGATCGCGAAATGCGGAATGCCGTGCAGGAAATTCGTCGTGCCGTCGAGCGGATCGATGATGAAGCGGTGCGATTTGTCCGGCCCGTCGATGAGGCCGACTTCCTCCGACAGAATGGGGTAGCCCGAACGCGCGCGCTGCAACTCGCCGATCAAAATGCTTTCGGTGCGCTGATCGGCGACGGTGACGAAATCGCCGGGGCCCTTCACCGAAATCTGCAGATTCTCCACCTCGCCGAAATCGCGGATGAGCTTGCGCGCCGCCTTGCGCGCCGCGGTGGTCATGACGTTCAGGGCGGGGGAGAGATAGGGCATTAGTCTTTGTCCGCGCGGCGCAGATAGGTGCCTTCTTCCGTGCCCACGACAATACGCTCGCCCGCCTCGATGAAGGGCGGAACCTGGATCTTCATGCCGTTGGAAAGTGTCGCGCCTTTGTAAGACGGCGCCGCCGTGCCACCGCGCATCACCGCATCGGCTTCGGTCACTTCGAGGACCACGTTCTGCGGCAGCGCGATGCCGATGGCGCGGCCGTCATACATCTGCACAAGTGTTTTCATTCCATCTTGAAGAAAACGCGCCTGGTCTTCGCCGACGAACTCGATGGAGAGTTCGATCTGCTCATAGGACTCCATGTCCATGAAGGTGAGCATGTCGCCATTGGCGAACAGGAACTGGAAGTCCTTCTTTTCGAGATAGATTTCCTCGACGCTCTCGTCCGAGCGGAAGCGCTGGTTCAGCTTGGTGCCGACGGTGACGTTCTTGAGCTCGACCTGGTTATAGGCGCCGCCCTTGCCGGGCTTCACCTTCTGCGTCTTCACCGCCATCCATAGCCCACCCTCGTATTCGATCATCGTGCCGGGCTTGATATCGTTGCCGGAAATCTTGGCCATGGATGCTGTCTCGGACCCGTTTTCACGGGCCGCGGTCCTTATTTGGGTCGAGGTCAAAGAGCGCGCGGGTTCTAGCAATCCAGACCCCGCTTGTCATCTTGCTTTCCTCCCCCGTTTTACGGGGGAGGGGGACCGCAAAGCGGTGGAGGGGGTGGCTGCGGCAGTGAAAGGCTTGCGACGCTCCCGCCACCCCTTCCGTCAGGCGCTTCGCGCCTGCCACCTCCCCCGTAAAACGGGGGAGGAAACTAGAACAGCCTGTTAAACACCTTCACCGCCGCTGTAGGGCCGTCTTTGTGTCCCCACACCCCCGCAGACACGGCGAGAAAATCCGCACCCGCTTCCACCAACGGTTTGGCGTTTTCCACCGTGATGCCGCCGATGGCGACGACGGGCACCGTCATCGTTTCGGCCCACCATTGCAGCAATTCGAGGTCGGCGGTGGCCTTGGGGATTTTCGTTGCCGTCGGGAAGAACGCGCCGAAGGCGACATAATCCGCACCCGCTTCGCCCGCTGCGAAGGCAAGATCGCGGGAATTGTGGCAGGTCACGCCGACGATGGCGTTCTTGCCGACGATCTCGCGGGCTTCCTCATAGGGCGTGTCTTCCTGCCCGATATGCACGCCATCGGCGCGCAGCATGTGCGCCAGATCGGGCCGGTCATTGACGATGAAGGCGACATCGCGATCCTGGGCGATCGGCATGACGATCTCCGCCGCGCGCAGGATTTCGTTGTCGCTCGCATCCTTCATGCGCAGTTGCAGGCAGGCGACATCGCCGCCATCGAGCGCGCGTTTCAGCTCTTCAGCGAATGCGCGCGGCTCGAACTTCGGCGGCGTGATCAGGTAAAGGCGGCAACGATCCGTCACGCCGCCTTTTCCATTTCCTTCTTCCAGCCACCCGTCGCGGCTAGGCCGTTCATCTTGGCGCGGTGTGCGAAGGCGGCCTGCGCGGCAGACACGTTCTCAGCCTTGCCGCTCCACGCCTTCTGTGGCGCAGCCTGCAGCGCGCGGCCATAGGAGAAGGTGAGCGCCCAGGGCAGATCGGGATGCGCGGCGTTCATGGCGTTCAGATGCGCGGTGGCTTCTTCGTCCGATTGGCCGCCGGAAAGGAAGGCGATGCCCGGCACAGCAGACGGCACGCAGCGCTTGAGGAGCGTTACCGTCTTCTCGGCGACTTCTTCGACGCCCGCCTGCTTGGAGCATTTCTTGCCGCTGATCGCCATGTTCGGCTTCAGGATCATGCCTTCGAGCGCGACATTGGCGTAGTAGAGCTGCTGGAAGGTTTCCTTCAGCACCCATTCGGTGACCTGCATGCAGGTGTCGATGGTGTTGTCGTAGTCCATCAAGACTTCCGGCTCGACGATCGGAACGATGCCGTTTTCCTGCGCCAGCGCTGCATAGCGCGCCAGCGCCTGCGCGTTGGCATTGATGCAGTTATAGGAGACTTTTGTCGGATCGTAGGTCGCGCGCCATTTGGCGAAACGCGCGCCGAGCTGGTGATATTCCACGAAACGCTCGCGCAAGCCGTCGAGGCCCTCGGTGATGGTTTCGCCGTTGGAGCCCGCGAGCGGCTTGGCGCCCTTGTCGACCTTGATGCCCGGCACGGCGCCGGCTTGCTCGATCAGCTTCACCAGCGGCGTGCCGTCCTTCGCCTTCTGACGGATGGTCTCGTCGAACAGGATCACGCCGCCGATGTTGTTCTTCATCGCGACATCGGTGCGGAACATGAATTCGCGATAGTCGCGGCGGTTCTCTTCGGTGTTCTGAACGCCGATGGCGTCGAAACGCTTCTTGATGGTGCCGGTGGATTCGTCGGCGGCGAGCAAGCCTTTGCCCTTCGCGACCATCTTCTTGGCGATCGCGTTCAGTTCATTCACGTTCATGCGGTCAGATCCCGTGGTTGTCGGGCCCGAAGCGATCCGCCGGCGGTTGCCCGCCTGACGTGCCTTAGCCCTTGCTGTGCGCGAGGGCTTCTACCCCCGGCAGGGTCTTGCCTTCAAGCCACTCCAGGAACGCCCCGCCGGCCGTGGAAATATAGGTGAAATCGGCCGAAACCCCCGCGTGATTGAGCGCCGCCACCGTGTCGCCGCCACCCGCCACGGAGATCAGATTCCCGGCCTTGGTTTCCGCCGCCACGGCCTTGGCCGCGGCCACGGTCGCCTTGTCGAAGGGCGGGGTCTCGAAGGCGCCGAACGGACCGTTCCACACCACGGTCTGAGTCGCCTTCAGCCGGTTCTCGAACTCCGCGATGGATTTGGGGCCGACATCGAGGATCATCTCGTCGGCATGCACATGGCCGATCTCGACGGTGCGATGTTCGGCATGCGGCTTGAACTCTTTCGCGGCGATCACATCGGTCGGCAGAATCAGCACGCAGCCGGTTTCCGTCGCCTTGTGAACGATGGCGAGCGCGGTATCCACCATGTCGCGTTCGGCGAGCGATTTGCCGACCTGGCGGCCTTCGGCAACAAAGAACGTGTTCGCCATCGCGCCGCCGATCACGAGGTAATCGACCTTTGAGATCAGGTTCTGCAGCAAGTCGAGTTTGGTGGAAACCTTCGCGCCGCCGACCACCGCCATCACCGGGCGTTGCGGATTGCCGAGCGCCTTGTCCAGATGCTCCAGTTCCGCCTGCATCGAACGGCCCGCCGCGCTCGGCAGCAGATAGGCGAGGCCCGTCGTCGTCGCATGCGCGCGATGCGCCGCGCTGAAGGCGTCGTTGACGAAGATGTCGCCAAGGCCCGCGACCTGCTTGGTGAAATCCGGATCGTTGTCTTCTTCGCCCTTGTGGAAGCGTGTGTTCTCCAGAAGAACGATGTCGCCGTCTTTCAGTTTCGCGACGGCATCCTTCGCCACGTCGCCCACGCAATCGGATGCGAAGGTCACCGGTTTGCCCAGTTCTTTGGCCAGCGCCGGCGCGATCGGCTTCAGCGACATCTGCGGCACGACCTTTCCCTTCGGGCGGTCGAAATGCGACAGCACGATCACGCGCGCGCCCTTGTCGGACAATTCCCTGATCGTCGGCGCCTGCCGCTCGATGCGCGAGGCGTCGGTGACCTTGCCATCCTTCATCGGCACGTTCAGATCCGCGCGCACCAGCACGCGCTTCCCTTTGACGGTAAGATCGTCGAGCGTTTTGAAGTTCGGCATCGGTCGTTTCCGTTTTCTGTGTCTTATAAAGCATCATGGCCGGGTTTCCCCGGCCATGATCAAGATCAAACTCAGCGTTTTTAAATCAACTTCCCCATCGCAACGGCGGTGTCGCTCATGCGGTTGGAGAAGCCCCATTCGTTGTCGTACCAGCCCATGATGCTGACGAGGTTCCCGTCCATCACTTTGGTCTGATCCAGCATGAACGAGCAGGAGTGCGGATCGTGGTTGAAGTCGTGGCTGACCAGCGGCGCGTCCACGATGGCGAGAATCTTTTTCATCGGTCCGGCGGCCGCCTTCTTCATCGCCTCGTTCACTTCCGCGGCTGTCGTGGATTTCTTCACAACCACCTTCAGGTCCACCAGCGACACGTTCGGCGTCGGCACGCGCACCGACACGCCGTCCAGCTTGCCCTTCAGCTCCGGCATCACGAGGCCAACGGCCTTCGCCGCGCCCGTCGAAGTCGGGATCATGGAGAGCGCCGCGGCGCGGCCGCGATAGAGATCCTTGTGCATCGTATCCAGCGTCGGCTGGTCGCCGGTGTAGGAATGGATCGTCGTCATGAAGCCCTTCTCGATGCCGAACGTGTCGTGCAGCACCTTCGCCATCGGGACCAGGCAGTTCGTCGTGCAGCTGGCGTTGGACACGATAATGTCGTCCTTCGTCAGCGCGTTGTCGTTCACGCCGAAAACAATCGTCTTGTCCACGCCGTCCGCGGGCGCCGATACCAGCACGCGCTTGGCGCCGGCGGTCAGATGCGCGGAGGCTTTTTCCTTGCTGGTGAAGAGGCCGGTGCATTCCAGCGCGATATCGACGTCCAGTTCCTTGTGCGGAAGCTCGGCGGGATTGCGGATCGCGGTGACCCTGATCTTGTGACCGTCGAGGATCATGTGTTCGCCGTCCACCTTCACGTCGCCGGGAAAGCGGCCATGCACGCTGTCATAGCGCAGCAGATGCGCGTTGGTTTCGACCGGGCCAAGATCGTTCACGCCGACGACGACGATGTCGTTGCGATTGTTTTCATGGATGGCGCGCAGAACCAGACGGCCGATGCGACCAAATCCATTGATCGCGACGCGAAGTGCCATAATTTACTTTCCTTTCCCGATTGCTTTCCGCGCGGCGTCCGCGGCGGCTTCGGCGGTGATGCCGAAATGCTTGTAAACATCCTTGTATGGCGCGGAGGCGCCGAAGCTGTGCATGCCGATGAAGATGCCGTTCGGTCCGATATAGCGGTCCCAGCCCTCACGCACGCCGGCTTCGATGGCGACATTTACCGGAGACTTGCCGATCACGGCGTCACGATATGTTGCGTCCTGTTTCTCGAACAGCGACCAACATGGCATGGACACCACGCGGGCCGCGATTCCGTCAGCCTTGAGCAATTCGCGGGCCTGCATTGCAAGCTCCACTTCGGAGCCGGACGCAAAGAAAGTGACCTGGGCGTTGTCCGCCCTGGCGATCTCATAAGCACCATGCGCGGTAAGGTTTTTGTCGGTGACTTCGCTGCGCGACGTCGCCACGTTCTGGCGGGTGAGCGCGAGGAAGCTCGGGCCGTCTTTCTTGTTCAGCGCAATTTCCCAGGCTTCGGCGGTTTCCACCGGATCGCAGGGGCGGAATATGAGGATGCCCGGCATTGCCCGCATCGCCGCGAGCTGCTCGACCGGCTGGTGCGTGGGACCATCTTCGCCAACGCCGATGGAGTCGTGCGTCATCACATAAATGACGCGCTGTTGCATCAGCGCCGCGAGGCGGATGGAGGGGCGGCAGTAATCGGAGAACACCATGAAGGTGCCGCCATAGGGAATGACGCCGCCATGCAGCGCCATGCCGTTCATCGCCGCGCACATGCCGTGCTCGCGAATGCCCCAGCGCATATAGCGCCCGCCATAGGTCGCCGGCTCGAAGTTGAAAATATCTTTCGTCTTGGTGTTGTTGGATGGCGTGAGATCCGCCGAACCGCCGATGGTGAACGGCACGATCGGGTTGACGATTTCCAGCACGCCTTCGCTCGCCTTGCGCGTCGCGATGGATGGCTTCTCGGCGATCGCCTTCTTTTTGAATTCGTTCAGCGCGTCGTGCAGCGCATGGGGAATGTTGCCCGCCAGCGCGTCGTCGAAATCCTTCGACGCCTGCGCGGAGGCTTTGCGCTTGTTCCATTCCGCGCGCGCCGATGCGCCGCGCTTGCCGATCTCGCGCCATTTCTCCAGCACGCCGTCATTCAGCGTGAAGGCGCCAGCCGGAAGATCGAGCGCCTTCTTCGCGCCTGCCACTTCGTCGGCGCCCGGCGCATCGCTGTGCGCCTTCTGCGTGCCCGCGCGCGTCGGCATGCCGAAGCCGATGATCGTCTTGCAGTTGATCATCACCGGCTTCTCGGATTTCTGCGCCGCGGTCAGCGCGCGGAACACATCCGCCGCGTTGTGGCCGTCGCAGGTGTCCACCTGCCAGCCGGACGCTTCAAAGCGCCGGTTGTTATCCGTGGTGTCGGATAGCTCGCGCGCGCCGTCGATGGTGATGTTGTTGTCGTCGTAGAGAACGATGAGGTTCTTGAGCTTCAGATGGCCCGCGATCCCGATGGCTTCGTGGGAAATGCCTTCCATCAGATCGCCGTCGCTGCAGATCACATAGGTCTTGTGGTTGACCAGATCGTCTCCGAAGCGCGCGTTCAGGTGACGCTCCGCAATCGCCATGCCCACCGCATTGCCGATGCCCTGGCCGAGCGGCCCCGTTGTGGTCTCGATGCCGGGCGCATGGCCATGTTCGGGATGGCCCGCGCAGGGGGAACCCAGCTTGCGGAACGTCTTGATGTCGTCCAGCGACATGCCCGGATAGCCGGTCAGATAGAGAAGAGAATAGAGCATCATCGAGCCGTGGCCGGCCGAGAGCACGAAGCGGTCGCGGTCGGGCCAGTTGGGCTCGGCCGGGTCATATTTCAGGAATTGGGAAAACAGCACGGTGGCGGCATCCGCCATGCCCAAAGGCAGCCCCGGATGGCCGGATTTGGCGGTCTCCACGGCGTCCAGCGTCAGGCCCCGAATGGCATTGGCGAGGCGGCGGATTTCGGCCTGTTCCATCGGGTTGCTCATGCGGGAAAAACCTCCGGTTGGGGTGTGGCCTTAGCGAGGGGTGCCGCCACCCGTCAAGGTGGCAATAACCCGTGGAAAACAACGGCTGAAACGGCCTTTCGTTGATGCATCCGCCCATGCGGCCTATGGTCCGGCTGAGATTCGTTAACAAGGGAGCCGGAATGTCGAGGCTCGACGATACCGCCGCCCGGCTGGAGAAAGCGCTCGATGCGCTGGAAGCGACGGCGCTTCCGCTCGCCGAACTGCGGGTCCAGGTCAAAAAAGACGCCGCCGAGATCGCCGGCCTGAACAAGGAACGCGAAGCGCTGCTCGCGCGGGTTGCGGAACTCGAAGAAGAGACGCGCGGCCTCGCCGGCATCACCGAAGAAGTCGAAGAGCGCCTCGACGGCGCGATTGCGGAAATACGGATGGCCCTTGGGCGGTGATTTCATGATCGAACAAGCCAATAGCGAATGGCGAGTAGCGAATGGGGTTTCTTCCCCCGTTCACGGGGGAAGTGTCTCGCGCAGCGAGACGAAGGGGGGGCCCTACTCGCTATTCGCTACTCACCATTCGCCAACGCGGAGCGTCTGATGCCTCTTGTAAACGTCATGGTGAGTGGCCGCGCCTACACCATCGCCTGCGATGACGGCGAAGAGGAACATCTGAAAGATCTCGCGACACATGTCGACAGCAAGGTGCGCGAGCTTCTGGAAAGCGTGGGGCAGGTCGGCGATCAGCGCTTACTGCTGATGGCGGCGCTGCTCATCACCGACGAATATTATGAAGCGCGCTCCAAGCTGGAGAGCCACGCCAAGACGGCGGGCGATCTGGCAAATGCGCATGAAGAGATCAGCGGCAAGCTCAATCAGGCGGAAACGCAGGCGATCAGCCTGATGGAACGCTCCGCCAAACGCGCCGAGGATATTGCCGCGCGGCTTGGTCACGCCTGAGCTTGTTTAATCAACGTTTGCGATAGACATAGTCGTAGCTGGGCGTCCACGTCTTGCCGCCGTCGGTGGAGATCACGCCGATCTGGCGCACGGACCCGTCGGTTTGCGGGCGGTATGTCATCGTCTGCAACGCGCCTTTCGCGGCGGGCGCATGCAGCACCATATCCGCGCCTTCCAGTTCGCCCGTGTACCAGGTGACGTTGCCATTGGTGTCGACATACATCTGATGCCATTTGTCGTCTTTGCGGTCGTAACCGCTGTAGCTGGTGCCGGCATAAGCACCGCCCGGCGCATGCGGCGACGAATAGTTTTCGCGGATGCCGCAGCCGTTCATCACGCTTTCGATGCGGCTGGTCGCAATCTGCGTTTTGTCGTCGCCCTGCTGGAACACCGCCCAGTCGCCAACCCAGAAATCGAGCTGATGATGCGCCGCGCCTTCGCAAGGCGGAGCGGCTACCGTTTGTGCCGGTACCGCGGCGGTCGATGCGGCGAAGAAAAGCGCTGCCGTCGTGATCATGGAACATGCCCCCGAAAAGCACGGATTAAGACTAGGGATGGCGTCCGGCGGCGCAAATCAGGAATCTGTGAAGCTCTGTGCGAACCCCCCGATTTCGGGCGCGATTGATATACGGTCTGTTCGCGCCTACCTTTGTCCCTGGACAGGTACTGCCCCGCGCGTCAGGAAAGCGATGCCTAGGGGCCTTAATGTTCTCATCGGGAGCTGTCCCTGGCCGGAGCCGTGGTTCCGGACACACGGCGCCCACCTGCACTGCAGGCCCATGAGGATCCACTTCCAACGGTGAGGGCGGTCCTGTCCACTTTAGAATCTCGTCATGGCCGGACAGCGAGCGCAGTGGTTTGTAGCGACAGCGTGCAAACCGTTCCGGCCACACAGACACCGCGATGATCTCAAAAACTGAACTTCGCTCTGAACTCCGTGCCCGCCGCGCGGAACTGGCGCACGCACATCCGGATTTCGCGCGCGATGTTGCAGAACATGTTGCGGCGCTGAACATCGCTGATGGCAGCGTAGTCGGTGGCTATGTTGCTATCGGCGATGAAGCCGATCCGCATATCATCCTGAAAAAACTGACGCTGCAGAATTGCGCGCTCGCCTTTCCGCGTGTTGCCGCGAAAGACGAGCCGCTGATCTTTCATCGCTGGACACCGGGACAGAATTTTCAGCGCGGCACATACGACATCCCTGAGCCGTTGAAAGACTGGCCGCTCGCTTATCCGAAAATATTGCTCGTGCCGCTTCTTTCCTTCGACACGAACGGCCATCGTCTCGGTTATGGGGGCGGCTACTACGATCGCACGCTGGATTTCCTTCGCGCCAACTCCACGGTCCGCGCCATCGGTGTTGCCTATGCAGGACAGGAAGTGAAAGCGCTGCCGCGCGAAGGTCACGATCATCCGCTCGACGCCGTGATTACCGAAAACGGCGTTCGCGAATTCCGCCGCTAGCGCGCCTGTTCTTCCAGAAACGCCTTCGCCATCGGCTTTATCTCGTCCGGCGTCAGATGCGCGAGCTGTTGCAAGGTGCGCGCGCGGCCCAATTCTTCGGCCATGCGCAGGCCCATGAAATAACCCGCGCGCGAAGGCAGGTTGGGCGCGGAATGGCCGGCCGTGAACCAATAGCGATAATGCTCCGTCGTATCGAAATCGGCGAGCATCTGTTTCGCGGTTTCTTTCATCACGCCGGGCTTTTCCATCTGTGCCACAAGATCGGACGGAATCCACAACACCTGTTGCTCCGTTTGCGGCTGGTTCATCTGGCGGCTGACATAGGTGGCAAGGCCTTCTTCCCACATCGCCCACCATGTGCGGTCGTCATCCTCGGGATGAACGCCCAGCGCCTGCGCGTGATAGATATGGAACAGCTCATGCGCGAAGAAGGCGGGCATGTCCTGCGGCTGATGCAGCAGCGCGATCATGTCGATGCCGAAGCGCATCTTCTCGCGGCCGGATTTGTCGTTGTAGCCATGCCCGTCGAAATGCAGCAGCGACACGCCGAAGGCGATATCCGCATCGCAGGCGAAATCGGGAAAGGTTTTTGCGAAATCGGCCTCGGCTTTTTCGAAGGATGGCATGACGTTCGCTGCGACGGCGCGCAGATGCTCGTCCGTCAGCGGTCCGAAACCGCCAAACACGATCGGCCTGGCCGGATCGAAGAAGCGCGTCGCCGACTTGCGGAGCTTATCCACATCGCCAAATTCTTCGGTGGTATAGAAATCTTCGTGTTGTGCCGCGAAATCCTTGACGAAGGCATCGCCGCGCTGCTCCGGCGTCAGGTCTGCCGTCTTCGTCTCAAAGGCGAAGAATTCCGGCATCAGGTCGGTTGTCTTGCAGATGCCGGCTTGCGCCGGCGCGGCGAAAGCCAATGCGGCGAGAAAAAAGAACGCGGCTGGACGCGATGCGAACATGAAACCCCCTCAAAACGGAATCACCAGACAAACGGTATGAGACGATACGGCACGCGCGCCATGTAATCGGCGTAACCGGGAAGTTCGCGCGCCAGCTTGTTCTCTTCGGCGATGGCGCGCAGCGATATGCCGACGATGAACAGCGGCGGCACCAGCAATCCCCATTTCGATCCCAGCAGCAACGGCATGCCGAACAGGTAGAAAATCGCCGAGGAGTACATCGGATGACGCACCAAAGCGTAAGGCCCGGTATCGATCACATGTTGGTGACGATCGGCTTGCAGACGCACCACGGGCTCCGCAAAACTGTTGGCATTGAACACCGCGAGCGTGGCCAGGAAGCCCGCAACGATCAGGCCCGCGCCGATCACATTCACCGCAACGGGCATGGGGGTTGAAAGCCGCCAGCGCTCCGCATCCAGCGCCATGAAGATCAGCCACAGGAACCAGATCGCGATGAAGGTGAGAAGGAAGAGGCGGTCCCAGAGCGGCTGCCCCTTATCCTTCAACGGCTCCATGCGCGACTTGAGCAGCGCCGGATCGCGTTTGAGGTAATAGGCGGTGAAGCCCAACGAGCCGAAGAAGTAGATCGCGATGAACGCCCAGCCTTGCGGCCATATCCAGTTGTCCGCGGCGGCGAAGAGGCAAATCCCCATCAGCCCAATCCAGAGCGCCGATTGCATGGCTGTGCGAAGCATCATGGGCTTACCTCCTGCCATTTACGATAATAGCCCAAAACCTCCACAGGCGGCGGTTGCGCGCCGCATGGCTGCAATGCTTTAACGCATCCCATGCGCATTCTTTTCATCGGCGACATCGTCGGAAAGCCGGGCCGCGACGTGGTGACGGCGGAACTTCCGCGCCTGATCGATGGCCTCAAGCTCGATTTCGTCATCGTCAACGGCGAGAACGCGGCGGGTGGCTTCGGCCTCACGCGCGCCATCGCCAACGATTTCTTCGCGCTGGGCGTCGATTGCATCACCACCGGCAACCACTGGGCCGACCAGCGCGAGATTCTGTCCTTCATCAATGATGAAGACCGCGTGCTGCGCCCGAGCAATCTTCCCGCCGGCGCGCCGGGCAAGGGCGCGAATCTCTTTCAGGCGCGGAACGGGCAGAATGTTCTCGTCGTCTCGCCGCTCGGCCGCGTTTTCATGGAGCCGCAGGACGATCCGTTTGCATCCGTCGATGCGCAGCTCAACGCATGCCCGCTCGGCGAAGCGGCGGATGCGATCGTGGTGGACATGCACGCCGAAGCCACGTCGGAGAAAATGGCGATGGGCCATTTCTGCGATGGCCGCGCTTCGCTCGTCGTCGGCACGCATCAGCATATTCCGACCGGCGATGCGCAGATTCTCCCCGGCGGCACGGCCTATCAAACCGATGCCGGCGCCTGCGCCGATTACGACAGCGTCATCGGCATGGACAAGTTCGAGCCGCTCAACCGCTTCACCCGCAAGCTGCCGGGCAACCGCTTCACGCCCGCGTTGGGGCCGGCCACGCTTTGCGGCGTGTTCGTGGAAACCAATGCGAAGGGCCTCGCCGCGCGCATCGATCCCGTGCGCGTCGGCGGGCGCCTGAAGCAGACGATTCCAGAAATTTAACGGCCCCAATCCAGCAAAAGCTGAAAGAGCGGTACG